>OFMJ01000022.1_pt1 | contig 154168 bp, 129 predicted proteins | sample 1541801 | NCBI WGS metagenome assembly OFMJ01 (sample SAMN04209234, study PRJEB22552) | human gut metagenome | biome: gut; material: feces | host: Homo sapiens | place: USA: Oklahoma
ATTGGATGGTATAAGTTATAAAGCAACCCGGAAGAATGATGCCACATATAGTATAAAATGTTCCGCAGTCTTCATTCGTTCGTGTAGTGGATCTGAATGGCCGGTTGTTACAGACAGAATCCGCTTCCGATAATTCTATCCGGTTTACGTTAAAGCCGGGTTCCGGACTGAATATTGTCAGTCTCTATAATTATGACGGAAGACCGGTCAAGTCTTTTAAAGTTATCCGTTAGGATAGTCGTTTGATATGTTGTTTTACATAAAGTTTGAAATGTTTTTGTTTTTCTAAAAGTGAAAGGGGGTATGGATTCGCACTTCCTTTCGCTTTTTGTCTATGTTGATTAACTATGAAAATATTGTTTACGCTGTTATTTGTTGTTGTTACACTTATTTTTGCGGGATGCAACAACAAACATAAATCCATGCATTTTGTCTTGGAACGGTCAGATCTGATGTTGGAGTCAGATCCTGAATTGGTTTACTCCATGCTTGATTCCATTATTCTGCCCGAATCATATCCGGAGGGTGAGTTCGTCCATTGGTGCCTGTTGTATGGCAGAGCTATGGATATATCAATCGGAAATTACCTATACGGCTGCAAGTATCTATATTATTCGTATTGCACAAATAATTCCACAGAAAAAGAATCCCTATTTTTGGCCAACCGAAAGGACATTGATTTTAGAGATTTTTTAAGGAAATATTGACCTCATGATAATATTCGTATTATCGTGTTTATTAACTCGTGGCAACAGATAATAAAAAGCTATTTAACATATTTAATCAATATTGTTAACGTGAGGTCTGTAAAAAAAGGATGATTTTGTAACCTTTGACAAAATCATCCTTTTCTCTTATTAGTCAATCGATTAACACGACTTGGTACTAATAAGTATATTTATCCCAGCATGCTTCCTGACACGGTGAAAAATTGAAAGGACAACCGAATCGATTTTAAACTAAAGACCGACAAATACGAAACTTACATACATCAGATTAACACATTACCCGCCACACATCATGACAAAAAATGCCAAATACAAAGCTCCGTATCCAACTTTTATTTTAATATTCTATCTGTTCAATTTTAGAAGACAACTTTTCAATAACAGTACTCAGTTCCTCTTCCCACGGAATAACATTAAACTCCCCCCAAAAGTCAGCATCATATTTAAAATGCGTATCCGAAAATATAGTGCGTGTAGGTATCCGTTCTTTACGCTGGAAACGAGTCACATTATCTGTATCCACCTTACAAGTAACCATTTCAAACCATGTGTGCAGAGAAGAAGCACTAAACCATTGCCGTTTAGGTTTCACTTTAAAATAAAGATCTCCACGAATATGATTCATGTAATAAATGCCGTTCCACTGCCTGTAAGAAATGGTATAAACCACCTTTTGCGCGGTTATTTTCCACTTCCGTGTCTTTCGTTCTATAAACATATCCGTAGCTTGCCTCACATAGGCAGGATTAATCTCAAGACGAGCCTGAACCAACGCATTGTTTTCAGCATCAATATATAATTCGCCACAATAAAGAGGTTCTTTTATTCCTTTATTTTGTCGAAAAGATATTACATTAACCAGACGATTATCTATCACCGTCATATCACAGGAGGCATAAGAGTACACACTACCCTGATCGTCAGGCAACAGAAAATCCGGCAAGTTTTTGACAATATCCAGTTGCAAACAAGCATCAATCCCCGCACTCATCTTGGCTATCAGTGTGTCCTGTTCCTGGCTATCGACGATGCGACTCATCTTTAATAATTTTACATGATCCTGAGAATGAAGCAACAAAGGAGAAGGTTTGTAGATTTTAAAAACGGCCTCTGTCAGATTACGGAATTTTTGTTTATACCGAACCCCTTCCCTATAAAAGGTAGTGAGATAAACAGGAACCGATGCATAATTTGTTTTTTTGGCTTTCAACATCTCACGCAACAACCGTATAGGATTAACAGCACGAATTACCACTTCTTGAATAGGAATGACCCGAGGTTCCAGAGACCACACCGCATGTTTAGCCTCTAATAAAGACATATCCATCTCCTGTCCCACATACCCCACATGAGAAACCCCGATGCGGCCCTGCCTCAACGAATCAGGCAACCGCAAACGGAATTCGCCATCCTGATTGGTTATACTGCCTATAGAAGTACCGACTACCCCTACCGTACCGTAAGCAATCGGAGCCCCCGACTGATTATCCTGTAATTTGCCTTCTAAAGTAAAATAGGCCAAAGTATCTTTAGAAGTGGGAACAACCGCATATTGTACCTGCGACTGATTGATCAAAATATGATTTTCCACAACGCGCAGACTGATATCCTGCCGACCGATAATTTCGTAAACAGCCTGACGAATGGTACGCTGTCCTGCACCCAACTTCACCGTACGATCATTGTCCACCACCTTGCTGTCATAAACAAAAAGGAAACCAGACTGCTCGGACACCTTGCCCAGTAAAGCATAGACAGTACCCTTACTCTTAGTAAGATAAATGACCCGCTCCAACACATCCCTATCCGCCGCCTTCGCAAATCCTGCCATGCAAACCAGCAAACTGAAAAAAAAGATATGCCAATAATAATGATATGTACGGATACGATTCATCTTCTCACTTTATTCGGATAAAACACCTATATCACCTTCACGAGTATATTTTAAATTCATAGCCAGACAGATCAGTTCTGCCATAGACTCCGGAGATTCTCCGGAAAATGCAACCGTAAGCCGACGCTCCCCCAAGGAGGGAGAAGTCTGAAGCTGCAAACCGGAGGAATGCAGATTAATCACTCGAAGAATATTCATCAAAGGTTCGTCTTTGAAACGCATACTTTCCAGATAACGGGCTATCCGGGTATTGTCTCTATAATCCGTGAGACGCAATTGATGTGTTTCAAGCGTCACCGCTTCACCTGCATTGACATACATCTCTTGATTTTTATTTTTCAATGCCACTTTGACTTTTCCACGCTGTACGGACAGCTCGAAAGGACTCCCCGCATCACTCTTCACATGAAACGCCGTTCCCAAGACTTCAATTCTGACCTCCTCCGTTTCAATCAGAAAAGGACGTTCCCGATTACCGGTCACATCAAACAAAGCGTTTCCCTGCAAACTGACTTCACGCTTATCCATAGAGAAATGTTCAGGATACCGCAAAGAGGTTTCCCCACCCAGATAAACAATAGATCCATCCTCAAGCGTGGTCACCAAAGTAGATTGCTCCGTGTTCTCCCGCATAAGTAAGACTTGAGCCTCCACAGACTCGTCCACCTTCCGATAAGTAGTCGTCAAAAAGACACCTATTCCGATCCATATAGCAGCTACGGCCCCCCACTTCCACAACATGGATGCAGACAAACGTTTCCTATCCTGCCGGCCTGATAACAAAAGTCCGTCAGCATCCAAACGGTCATACAATTTATTCCATGCCCGATCCACTCTTTCCTTATTTCTTTTTGTTTCACTCATGTCCTTATAATATAGTTCTCAATTTCTTTTTTTAATGCTTTAAGAGCCTTTGTCATCTCAGCCTCCACAGTCTTCACCGACAAAGAAAGCTGCGAGGCTATTTCCGCATACTTTTTACCTTCCATACGATGCATCCGGAATATGCACGACCTTCGCTGCGGCATCCGAGCAAGCGTAGTGTCTATCAAATGTTTTAATTCCTGGTATTCCATCTCTTCTTGAGGACTGCTGTCCCGTGTCCGCTCCTTCCGCGAGAGAACAAACTCCCTATATTTGTTTCTCACCTCCTGATGCTCGCAATATTGAAAAGACTGATTGCGCACCGCAACATAAAGATAGCTTTTCATAGAACGGAACAACGGCAGACTCTCCCGGTCTCTCCAAAACCCATAAAACAACTCCTCTACAATTTCCTCCGCAGCCTCCATACTGCCGGTGATACTCATGGCATACCAACAGAGAGGGGAATAATAACGGCGAAACACATCTTCAAACGCCTTTATATCTCCCTCTCTTATTCTGGCCAGTGTTAACAAATCATTCAGCATCCACTTCTTTTTTGGTAGTTCTTTTCAACCATACGAACCTCATCCGAGACTTTAACGCGACTGTTTCTTTAACTTATGGACTGCATTTTCCAATGATTCCGTAGGTTCAATAATATTATAGGAACCCCAAAAATCCTCGCTCCAATATTCATCCACTTTATCATAAAAAGCATCTTTCTGATGAAAAGCCATCTTTCCGGGAATTATCGCCACATTATTTTCCTCCCTATCCGTTGCCACCATCTCTGAAAGCACAGTATAGCCGGTAGAGAAAAGTTTGCGCTTCCAGTCACACTTAAACCGGATACGGTTACGGATATAATTCAGATAGGTTTTCCCATCCATATCTTTATAGGTAACAAGGAAAGAAAGTTCCTGTGGCTTAAAACGTAAGCCATAGGGTTTCTTGGCAAGAATAGCCTGTACTGCCTTGACTTTATTATCCATAGACAAACTAAATTCCGCACGGGTAAACGATAACTTGTCACGATCAATATACAATTTGCCATAATACAAGGCATAAGGCAAAACGACACGGGGATGGAAACTAACCACATATTGCTGACGATTGTCTATCTGTACCGGTTCTTCCATAAAGAAATCATAATAGTTCAACGTTTCCATATCCAACAACGCATCCTGATTTTTCACAATGTCCACATAGATAGACAAAGTGGGACCACCAGCCAGTTTCACCCCCAACGTATCACTGACTTTCTGACTGAGCAGCCGGCGCCCCTTCAAAACCTGTACCCGGTCGCGAGTAGTTGTCATATCCTCATAAGAAGTCTTGTAAACATCAATAATAGCTTCCGAAATATTGATATAACGACGCCCTTTCTGAACAGTTTCCCTGTAAAAACCGGTAAGCATATTGTTTTTATTACTGTAATTGACAGGAATCTTGCGAATGGCCTCTTCCACTATAAGACGAGGATTGTGGGCATAAACCACAATCTCATTCAACATATTGGCATGAGGGGTAAGGTAAATCTTTAAATCCGACAAATGTTCTTTATCCAAACGTACTCTATTATTATGATAACCGATATGTGAAATCTCTAAAGCAGAAACCATCTCCGCATCTTCTATCTTCAAAGAAAATTCACCATCCGCATTTGTCACCGTCCCCACACTGGTACCCGGAACAGATACATTGACATACTCTAAAGTCTTTCTATTTTGTTTGTCCTTTACTACACCGCTGACTGTAATATAAGTATTCTCTTCAGCAAACGGTGTCTCCTCCTGACTCCATCCCGGAATGACACTCAACCAAAAGACAATGAGCAGTGTCCATTCGATCAATTGTTTTTTATGCGCTCTCATATTCATTAAGGTATTAAAAAAGTGAATACTAATCCTGTTTCTACTTATAAGATCACCCAAGATTAAAATACCCTATGAAAATAAGAAAAATAATTTGTTTTATCGATATTGACGCCCTTTTTTATAGACCCAAACAGTATAAACAATCAAAACAACCGTCATACTTGTCATAACGATCAAAAAGAAAGAGAAAAAGACAGACTGCATCCCCCATTGGGGAACAGTCGTCATCAACATTAAAGCGATAAACAACAAACCACACAGTACAGAAAGAACACGCATCATACGCCCTATGATTGTAACCTGCTGTGACAGACAAGCCGGATTCAACGAAAAAGGAAGATTGACCATCTTATAATTATAAGCCGCAGCACTGCATATTGCCATAGCCACCACGCCTAATGCCGACAGCATGAATATCATACCCTTGCCTCCCCATCCATCCGCCTCACCCACACTATTAAAATGAACCGGAATACGTTCCGGCAAATAATGGTAGAGAGCAACTGCCAGTACGACAAGAAAAACGGCTAATGCCAACGCGGCCATCTCCAATATACGATCCGTCACTGTAACCGAACCTATATTGTTTTTCATTCTAAAATGTATCATTCTGTTTCTTCCTTTTTGATTATTGTCTTCTTTTTCTTCATTCTGCCACTCTTGCGCAAAGCTTCCGCTATAATCCATTGAAGCTGTCCATTCGTGGAACGGAATTCATCCGCCGCCCATTTCTCGATAGCTTCCATGGTTTCCGCGTCCACTCTGAGCACAAAGCTTTTTATCGTCTCTTTCTTTGCCATTTCCTACACTAATGATTCAACGTTCCGGAATTAATTACCGGCTGTGCCGGCTCGTCCGCACAAAGCACTACCAACAAATTACTGACCATAGCGGCTTTCTTTTCTTCATCCAGTTCTACAATTCCATCCTCGGCTAATTTATCCAAAGCCATTTTAACCATAGAAACAGCCCCCTCCACTATTTTTTCGCGCGCGGTAATAATAGCACTTGCCTGCTGACGACGAAGCATCACCGCTGCAATCTCCGGAGCATAAGCCAAATAATTGATTCTGGCCTCTACTATTTCCATACCTGCCATAGCCAGACGCTCATTAAGCTGACGTTCCAGCTGGTCATTAATCTCCTCACCTCCGCCACGCAAGGTCAGCTCATTCGTATCATGCTCATTGTCATCGTAAGCATACTGTCCGGCCACCTGGCGGAGGGCCGCATCACTCTGCACACGTACAAAATCCTCAAAGGCATTCATACGCCCTGCCACACTGACACTTGCCGTCCCTGCCCCTTTACTGTCCGCCATCGTCTGCGCGTCAATCTCAAACATCGCCTTATAAGTATCTTTCAATTTCCAGACCAAAACCAGCCCTATCAGAATAGGATTACCAATCTTATCATTCACCTTTATCGGTTCCACATCCAGATTACGGGCGCGAAGAGACAACTTTTTCTTGTTCATGAAAGGGTTTACCCAAAAGAAGCCTGTGTTTTTAAAAGTGCCTTTATATTCACCGAAAAACACCATTACACGTGCTTCATTGGGTTCTTGAGAAAAATATCCCGGAAGCATCAGCACAAACAACAACACCAGCACAAGCAAAACAGGAATAGACAACCAGGGCAGTTGTCCAAAAATCAAAAAGTTCAGAAATACTAGTGCAGGCAACATAACCAAGTTAAAGAACAAAGCCATAAATCCATTGATCACCAGCTCATTGTAAGAAGTTTCTTTTGTTTCCATAATGATTTATTTTTGATATTATTATGATATCACAAATCAAACAATATTTCTTGAGATAAACAAACCGATTTATATGTTATACGGCAGAAACAAACAAAATATTCACCAAAATGCAACAAGAAACTCCTACTTTGTTGACCTAAATCAATAAAATTGGGATATTGATTAAAAATATGCTTCAAAAAATATATCATAACGAACAAAGGCTTTATCTTTGTGTTGTAAAACATAAAAAGATGTTTTTTAGTAGCTACTAAGGTAAAAAGAAAGATTGTTTAAAGAAGGTCAACCGTGAGGTGCGCCTGCTATTTATGAGTGTTTTTAGGTATTAATTAAAAAAAGAAAGGATAACATTATGAAAAAGGTAAAAAACATTTTTCACAAAATCGCTAACGCTGATCCTATGATTTGGGGTTACGTTATGTTGAACGAAACAAAGTAAATTAGAACCCATACAGGGCAACTCCCTGTAGGACTATAAAAAAGGACGGTTATTTAACCGTCTTTTTTATGCCTTTTTACGGGATTTCCACTATCTTTGCCCATTCATTTTCAAACGTATGGACAAAATGCAAGTAGATACCCATAATAAAGAATTTCAAGATGCCTTGAATCTTATCCAATATACACGTCAGTCAGTATTCCTCACTGGAAAGGCGGGTACAGGTAAATCTACTTTTTTAAAATATGTCTGCGAAGTAACTAAAAAGAAACATATAGTACTGGCTCCCACAGGAATCGCAGCCATCAATGCCGGTGGAAGCACACTGCATAGTTTTTTTAAATTACCATTCTATCCACTTTTGCCGGATGATCCTAAATTCAGTTTGAAAGGTGGAAAGTTACATAGCTTTCTAAAATATACTTCCGCCCATCGCAAACTGATAAGAGAAGTAGAGCTAGTGATCATCGATGAAATTTCCATGGTCCGGGCAGACATTATTGACTTTATAGACAAAGTGCTGCGAGTATATTCACAAAATATGCGTGAGCCGTTCGGAGGCAAGCAAATTTTGCTGGTGGGAGATGTTTTCCAGCTGGAGCCAGTCATTAAAAATGATGAACGTGAGATAATCAACCGGTTCTATCCCAACCCTTATTTCTTCTCGGCACGCGTCTTTCAGGAAATGGAGCTGGTATCCATCGAACTGACCAAAGTGTACCGCCAGTCGGACAAAGTTTTTGTTAATGTATTGGACCACATCCGTACCAACACCGCCGGAGCGGCCGACCTGCAACTGCTGAACACCCGCTACAACACCCTAATAGAAGAAAATGAAAGTGATATGTACATCACACTTGCCACCCGGAGGGATACCGTGGATTTTATCAATGAAAAGAAATTATCCGAACTACCCGGAGAACCAACTCTGCTGACCGGTGAAATACACGGAGAGTTTCCAGAGAGCAGCCTTCCCACCCCAATGGAACTGGAAGTAAAGCCAGGAGCACAAATCATTTTTATAAAAAACGATTATGACCACCGTTGGGTGAACGGTACGATTGGCACCATCTCAGGTATAGACGAAGAGGGTACGTTATATGTTGTCACTGAAGACGGACAGGAATTTGATGTTAAAAAAGACAGCTGGCGCAATATTCGATATAAGTATAATGAACAAGAAAAAAAAATAGAGGAAGAAGAGTTAGGAGTATTTATACAATATCCGATCCGTCTGGCATGGGCCATCACCATACACAAAAGCCAAGGGCTGACTTTCAGCAGAGTCGTTATTGATTTTACAGGAGGAGTATTTGCCGGCGGACAAGCCTACGTGGCATTGAGCCGTTGTACCTCCCTGAACGGCATCCAACTAAAGAAACAAATTACACGCGGAGACATCTTTGTCCGCCCGGAAATAATAAATTTCTCGCAACGGTTCAATAATCGCCAGTCCATCGAAAAAGCATTGAAGCAGGCACAAGCTGATGTACAATATGTAGAAGCGGTAAAACACTTCGACAAAGGTGATTTTGAAAGATTTCTAGAACAGTTCTTTCTTGCCATCCATTCACGTTACGACATCGAGAAGCCTTTGATTAAACGGTTTATACGTAAGAAACTGGAAATCATCAACAATTTGAAAGCCGAGAACAAACGACTGAAGGACCAGCTTCATGTGCAACGCAAGAATCTTGAAAAATATGCCCGCGAATATTATTTAATGGGAAATGAATGTATCACCCAAGCACATGATTCACGTGCCGCCATTGCCAATTATGACAAGGCGATTGAATTGAATCCTTCTTATACAGACGCCTGGGTACGTAAAGGTATCACATTACATAACAACAAAGAATATTACGAAGCCGAAGTCTGTCTGAATGAAGCGGTACGCCTTAGTCCCGCTTTATTCAAAGCTATTTATAATCGAGGAAAAAACAGACTGGCACTAGATAATATAGAAGGAGCGTTGGGAGATTTTGACCGGGCTGTCTCTCTAAAGCCGGAACACCCCAAAGCCCATGAATATTTCGGAGACGCATTGATGAGAGTAGGAAAAGAAGAGGAAGCCGCCCTGCAATGGGCCATTGCGGAACAGTTGCGTGAGAAAAACTCTAAAAATTAAAATAACATGCTTTTAAGACTTTACAATAAGGATAATAATCCCAAAGATCTGGAAGAAGTCGTCCGGATATTGGAAGAGGGAGGATTGATTATTTACCCTACCGATACGATGTATGCCATAGGATGTCATGGTCTGAAAGAACGTGCGATAGAACGTATCTGCAAACTGAAAAACATTGATCCACGTAAAAACAACTTATCCATTATCTGTTACGACTTAAGTAACATCAGTGAATATGCCAAAGTAGATAACAGCACATTCAAGTTAATGAAACGAAATCTTCCCGGACCGTTTACTTTTATCCTGAACACAGGAAGCCGCCTGCCTAAAATATTCAAGAACCGTAAAGAAGTAGGCATACGCGTACCTAACAACAACATCATCAGGGAAATATGCCATTGGCTAAAAGCACCGATCATGACCACCACGCTGCCTCTGAAAGATGGTGAAGATATAGAATACATCACTACCCCAGAACTGATAGAAGAAAAGTTCGGGAAAGAAGTAGACCTAATTATTGACGGAGGAATCGGAGACATAGAACCTTCCACCATTGTGAACTGTACAAACGGAGAAGCGGAAATCGTCCGTCAAGGCAAAGGCATTCTGAACGATTTTTAATCTGAATTGTTTTATATATTAGAAATATCAAATTAAAGTAAATTTATCATGTTATTAGCATCTGAAACCAGCATTCAATTAACCAATGCACTAGAGAAACTGATCGACTCCGGCATTCAATTAGGAGAAAGAGTATTAGGAGCACTTATTATTTTTATAATCGGAAAGTTCCTTGTAAATTGGCTGAACAGACTTTTTGCACGTATCCTGGAAAAAAGAAAAGTGGACCCAAGCATCCAGTCGTTCCTAAAGAGTATGGTGAATATCCTACTGCTCATCATGCTGATCCTTGCTGTGATAGGGAAATTAGGTATCGAACTGACAGGATTCGCCGCACTTCTTGCTTCTGCCGGTGTCGCTATCGGTATGGCACTGTCCGGTAACTTACAAAATTTTGCCGGAGGACTGATTATCTTATTGTTCAGACCTTATAAAGTAGGGGACTTTATCGAAGCTTCTACCGGTGCTTCGGGAACCGTAAAAGAAATACAGATATTCCATACGATTCTTATCACAGCAGACAACAAGATGATATATGTACCTAATGGAGCCATGAGTAGTGGCGTCATTACAAACTACAGCAAACTGGACACCCGCCGTATAGAATGGAATTTTGGTGTGGACTATGGAGAAGACTATAATAAAGTAGAAAAAGTATTGCGCGAAATCATTGCCAATGACAAACGTATTCTTACCAGTCCGGCCCCTTTTATTGAATTAGGAGAACTTGCCGCCAGCAGTGTAAATATAAAAATCCGCGTATGGGTGAACAGTTCGGATTACTGGGACGTATTCTTCAGTATGAATCAGACCGTTTACAGCACTTTCAATAAAGAAGGAATCAATTTCCCATTCCCACAGCTTACCGTACATCAAGCCTGACACTAGCGATCGTTAGAGCACAAATGACGCAAATGACACAAATGATTGATAAGATCAGAGTTGTGTCAATTGCGTCATTCGTTTTCTATCACAAGATTTATTTTCTATCTGCTTTCAAGCGGTCAGCCATAGCCTTAGCCAGCTCTTTTGCTTGAGCATAAGTTTCAGCCTTCATGCTATGCTTCATTTCTACAGGATTTCCGACAGGTTCAAATTTCAACTTATCATTAAACTCCGCAATCTTCTTCACAGCAGCGCTAGCCCATGTAAATGAGCCGAAATATCCCAGATAACGTCCCTTTATCTCACGAGAAGCCAGCTTGCTCAGCAGAGCCTCCATTTCCGGATACATCTGAGTATTATAAGTGGGACATCCCACAATCAGTCCTTTATATTTGAATACATCCGCAATAATAAAAGAATGACTGGTATGAGAAACATTATGCATCACAATATTACGGATTCCCTGCTTGCTCAGTTCTTCCGCAACAGCTTCCGCCACCTCCTCTGTATTACCATACATCGAGCCATAAGCTATTACAACCCCTTCTTCAGCCTCATAACGACTCAAACGGTCATAAATACGTACCACACGAGGTATTTCTTCCGTCCATACCGGACCATGAGTAGAACAAACAGTGGTTATTTTCAAGTGTTGTAATTTCTGTAAGGCCTTCTGTACCGGCGCACCATATTTGCCTACAATGTTAGAATAATAGCGCACCATTTCATTCCAATAAATATCTGTATTGATATTTGTATCAACCACCCCACCATTCAATGCGCCAAAGCAACCGAAAGCGTCACCGGAAAACAAAATACCTTCCGTTTCATCAAAAGTAACCATCGTTTCGGGCCAGTGAACCATCGGAATCAATGAAAAGCGCAGTCTGTGATGTCCCAGAGCCAGAAAATCTCCTTCCCCCACTACATAACGTTCACCGCCTACACCATAAAATCCTTCAATCATCTCGAAAGTCTTCTTGTTACCGACAATCACAATGTCAGGATAATATTGCTTGATCAAACTGATAGAACCGGAATGGTCGGGTTCCATGTGGTTTATAATCAAATAATTGATAGGTTTATCACCGATGACACTACGAATCTTCTTCAAATAAACCTCAAAATAGCATACATCCACTGTATCCACCAAGGCGACCATCTCGTCGTCAATCAAATAAGAGTTGTAAGACACACCGTAAGGTAACGGCCACAAGTTCTCAAACAAAGCCTTGTTACGGTCATTCACTCCCACATAATGTACTTTTCCTTTGATTTCCATATTTGTTTCCTTCTTTTAATATTTATAGTATTTGCCTTGCCAGGCATCTTTTTCTCTCATCCGCTTTTTCACCTTGTCTGTAAATTCATAATTCTTCAGTCCCCAATCAGGAGCTATCAACAATTCCTTGGGCGATTGGGAGACAAAACGCTCCAGTACGATGTCCGGACGAAGATGTTCTATATAATCAATAACCAGATCAACATATTCGTCAGCAGTATAAAGATGGAAAGCTTCAGGATCTTTCACATATTCACCCGCCATACGCGTACCTTTAATAAGTTGTAACTGATGTAGCTTTAAAGTAGTCAGAGGTAACTGTGAAAGTATTCCGGCCTGTTCGATTAACATTTCCCTTTCTTCTCCGGGCAAACCAAGAATTATATGCCCTCCTACCAAAATCCCTCTCTCCGCTGTCTTCCGGACAGCCTCTGCGGAAACGGCGAAAGTATGTCCCCGGTTTATCCGGCGCAACGTCTCATCATCCGTACTTTCAATGCCATACTCCACTAATAAAAAAGTGTGTTTGCCAAGCTCTTCCAAATAATCCAATAATGAAAGCGGCATACAGTCCGGACGGGTTCCTATCACCAACCCTACCACATCCTCTACCATCAGCGCCTCTTCGTATTTCCTTTTCAACTCTTCCAGTTCCCCATACGTATTGGTGTAAGCCTGAAAATAGGCCAGATATTTCATTTCCGGATATTTACGTACAAAGAACCGCTTTCCTTCTTCCAACTGCTGAGTAACAGACTTTTCCGTATGACAATAGGTCGGATTAAATGTTTGATTGTTGCAATAAGTGCACCCTCCGTATCCTACCGAGCCATCGCGGTTAGGACAAGTAAATCCGGCATTGATAGAAATCTTCTGCACTTTGCAAGGAAAGTGCATGGCTAAAAAGCCGGATAAGTCGTTATAAAGCTTCTCTCTGTTCATGAACTTATTTTGCGGGACAAAGATAGGCATTTTCAAACAAAAGTTTTACCTTTGTCTTTGATTATCATTTAAAGAATTTATCTATTATGAGAAAATTAAGCATATTTATTATTTTATTCTTCTGCCTGCTGACTGTCGGAGCCCAACAAGTAAGCTTGCAAAACGTAGCAAACAGAACATATCGTGCCGAAGGAATCAGAGGTGTCAAACCGATGTTGGATGGAGAACATTATACCCAAATGAGTGCCGACGGCAAAAAAATCGTGCAATATTCTTTCAAGACCGGTAAAGAAACAGGTACGATCTTCGATGTAAATACAGCCCGTGATTGCAACATCAAGTCATTCGATGACTATATCATGTCACCTGATGAAAAGCTGATTCTAATACAGACTGACACCAAACCTATTTATCGTCGTTCGTTCACCGCCAATTACTATATTTTCAACGTAAAGAACAACAAGATGGAACCGCTCTCAGAAAACGGTCCGCAACAGGTTCCTTTGTTCTCGCCGGACGGCAATCAGATAGCTTTTGTACGCGATAACAATATCTATCTGGTAAAATTACTGTTCGGCAACAGTGAGTCACAAGTAACCAAAGACGGCAAATTCAACGAAGTGCTGAATGGCATTCCCGACTGGGTATATGAGGAGGAATTTGGTTTCAACCGTGCTTTCGACTTCAGCGCAGACAGCCAGATGCTTGCCTATATCCGTTTTGACGAAAGTCAAGTGCCGATGTATTCTTTCCCGCTATACAAAGGTATGGTTCCTGCATTAGAGAGATTCAGCACTTATCCGGGAGAATATGAATATAAATACCCCATGCCGGGAATTGACAATTCCAAAGTAACCGTTCATACTTTTGATATCAAGAGCAAGGTAACCCGCAAGATGGATTTGCCTCTGGATGCAGATGGTTATATTCCCCGCATCAAGTTTACGAATGATGAAAATGCGTTGGCAATCATGACTCTGAACCGTCATCAAAACCGTTTCGACCTCTATTTTGCCAATCCGAGAAGTACATTGTGCAAGCTGATGGTACGTGATGAAGCTCCCCAATACATTAAAGAAGAAGCCTACTCCAACCTTGTTTTCTATCCAAAAAACTTTGTGGTGATGAGTGAGAAAGACGGTTATAACCACCTCTATCTTTATACGAGTGGAGGAAATCTGGTAAAGCAAATCACAAAAGGGAACTTCGAAGTGAAAAATTTTCTGGGATGGGATGAAGCTACCAATACATTCTATTTTGAGAGCAATGAAGGCAATCCGCTGCGCACCGCTATCTATAAAGTAGACGGTAAAGGAAAAAAGACCAAACTATCCAAACAGGAGGGCACCCACAAAGCTATTTTCAGCAACAATATGAAGTATTACATCAATACTTTCTCCAATATCAACACCCCCCCTATCATTACCCTTAATGACAATACGGGTAAAGAATTGGCAACCTTGATAGATAATAACAAGCTGAAACAGCAGATCGCACGTCTGAATATGCCAAGTAAAGAACTATTCAGTTTCAAGACCCATGACGGTGTGGAATTGAATGGTTGGATCATGAAACCCGCAAATTTCAATTCAAGTAAAAAATATCCTGTTATCATGCACCAATACAGTGGACCGGGTTCACAAGAAGTAGCAGACAAATGGGGAATTGGCGCCCGTAGAGATGGTGGTATGTTCGAAGCTTACATGGCCGGCCAAGGATTCATCATGGTTTGTGTAGATGGACGCGGAACCGGTGGACGCGGTTCTGATTTCGAGAAATGTACTTACTTGAATTTAGGGGTAAAAGAATCAAAAGACCAAGTAGAAGCCGCTAAGTATTTAAGCACATTACCATACGTGGACGGTAGCCGTATCGGTATATGGGGATGGAGTTATGGAGGTTACAATACCTTGATGTCCATGAGTGAAGGAACTCCGGTATTCAAAGCTGGAGTCGCTGTTGCAGCCCCTACAGACTGGCGTTTCTACGATTCGGTATATACAGAACGTTTCATGCGCACCCCCAAAGAAAACATGGAAGGTTACAATGCTGCATCTGCCATTAACCGTGCCAACAAACTGAACGGTGAATTGTTACTGATTCACGGCACAGCAGATGATAATGTACACTTACGCAACAACGCGGAATACAGTGAAGCATTGGTACAGGCTGACAAGCAATTTGATATGCAAATCTATACGAACCGCAATCATGGAATCAGTGGAGGCAATACAACCAAGCACTTGCTGACTCGTGTAGCTAATTTTTTTATAAATAATTTGAAATAAGAACCTGTTCACTACAGATTATACAGGTGTTCCACATCAAGCCGAATGAGGGCAATCTGCATAATCTGTGGTGAATTATAAATCTAATATCATCATGAATCACGTTAAAAAACCAGACTGGCTTAAAATAAACATAGGAGCAAACGCTCGATACGCCGAAACCAAACATATTGTAGATTCCCACAAACTACATACCATTTGCAGCAGCGGACGATGCCCCAATATGGGAGAATGCTGGGGAAAAGGTACTGCCACTTTCATGATAGGTGGCGAAATTTGTACACGTTCCTGCAAATTTTGCAACACACAGACCGGACGCCCTCTTCCGTTAGACCCAGAAGAGCCCACCCATGTAGCAGAGTCCATTCAGCTCATGAAATTATCCCATGCTGTTATCACCTCTGTGGACCGTGACGATCTGGAGGATTTAGGGGCGGCTCATTGGGCTAAAACAATCTCAGAAATCAAACGGTTGAATCCGGAAACCACTTCTGAAGTTTTAATTCCTGATTTTCAAGGAAGAAGCGAACTGATCCAACTGGTTATTGACGCCAGACCTGACATCATCTCACACAATATGGAAACCGTACGCCGCATCAGTCCTCTGGTACGAAGCGCAGCCAACTATGAAACCAGCTTAAAAGTCATCAAACAAATAGCAGATAACGGCATTACAGCCAAGTCCGGCATTATGGTAGGTTTGGGAGAGCGCCCGGAAGAGGTGGAAGAAGTCATGGACGATTTATTGGCACAAGGTTGCAAGATACTTACTATCGGTCAATATCTGCAACCTACTCACCGCCACTATCCGGTAGCGGAATATATCACTCCCGACCAATTTAAATTATATAGAACTATCGGATTAAAGAAAGGATTCCGCGAAGTGGAAAGTGCTCCTTTAGTACGTTCTTCCTATCATGCAGAAAAACATATAAAATTTAAAGGATAACGAGTAAACCAACTTAATATCTTTTTTGTTATAAAGGGGTAAATTGAGATAGAGAGAATGAAATCGTTACTGGAATACAAGAATTTAATCATGTCCACAGGATTAATTCCAACCATCATGTGCATGATTTTCTGCATTTTCTTTCAAGATGCAGTTGTTTTGTATGTCTGTAGTTTGGCCAGCATTATTTATATCTTATACAGACTTGTCAAACCACCTGTTTATCAACCCAATATAATATTACTGCATGGGACTTTGTCTTTGATCATTGCATCTATTATAAAAGGAATAAGCGGAGACATGCTTATTCCGGACCGCACTGTTCCCATCACTCTGGAAATACTGATACTCAGTTTTTCATTACTCTATCTCATGATTCCAAGTTTTTATACTAAACTATTCTCTTACTTTCATTATAAGATATCTATTCTGAACTGTTGGGCAATGCAGATTATAGCAGTCTTATCTGGCATTCATCTGTTCACCTCCTGCATAATCTATTTATTTTTCAGCCCACTATCCTATCATACCCTTTATACGATGACTCACATCATTCCTCCTTTGGTATACGTCATTTGTATTATTGTTAATCATGCTTTTGTGAAAACAATCAGCTTAACTTATCAAAAAATGCCCTTTTTGCGTATTGCACCTATCTGCAATGGAAAAATTTATGTTGCTCCCCGCAGTTATCAAGGAGAAGAGCCAGGTAAATTAGACATACCCATGGAAGACTATATTTATGCCTGCAAAACAGACACGGATAAATATGCCAAAGAGATAGAAAATAAATATAATAATAACCTTACCGGACAACTGGAGCCACGCTTCAGCCTAAAGCATTTAATAAAAGAAAACAATGGAATAAAAAGGACTATCATGCTCTATGTTCTCCCTTTGAGCAGTGAAAGCCAAATACATTTTACAGGAGGAAGATTCGTTACTCCCGAAGAAATAGAGCAGAACTCCACTCTATACAGCTCTTTTCTAAAAGAAGAAATAGATCATCTGAATATAGTAGCGCAGATGTGGGAAGAGTTCAATTAAAAATCTTTTTGTCGTAGTTATCTATAAATCAAAAATATACATGGGATCTTCGATAAATCCGGCAAATTTCCCTGCCATTCCTTTATCGTCTTAGTCTTGATATACTCTCCCTCACACGTAATGTTGGCAGCAATACAAAGTTTGGTTTGCGGACGACAATTCTTAAGGATATCTTCCGCCATCTTATTATTACGATAAGGGGTTTCTATAAAAAGCTGCGTCTGATCTTCCGCATAAACACGTTGCTCCAATACTTTAATACGCTTTGCACGCTCACCGGATTCAATAGGCAAATAACCATGAAAAGCAAAACTCTGTCCATTAAAACCAGATCCCATAACAGACATAATAATAGAAGAAGGACCGACCAAAGGCACCACCTTAAGATTCTTGCGCTGGGCAATGGCAACCACATCCGCTCCCGGATCGGCAACAGCCGGACAGCCTGCTTCAGATATAACTCCCATGGATTGTCCAGCCATCAAGGGTTTCAAATAACCGGAAATATCTTCAGGAGAAGTATGCTTGTTTAATGGATAAAAAGTTAATGTGTCTATATCAATCCCACGATCCACCTTTTTCAGAAACCGACGTGCCGAACGTACATCTTCTACTATAAAATGTTTGATACCAAGAATGACTTCCTTATTATATGCAGGCAACACATTTTCCACAGGAGTTTCGCCCAAGGTAACAGGCAATAGATATAAAGCAACTTCCATCATACTATTCAATCAAAATATCAAGGTTTGAAATCTGTTTCAACCAACATCTGGTGATAATCTGTTTTAGCCAACAAATCCTCTATTGTCATATCAGGATGCTTTTTCATATATTCATCAATCATCATAATTCCCATCCAGACTCCAATGCTTGCCGGAGTTTTCTCACCCATAATAGAAATAAAGGGATCTTTGCGTATATAAGTACGTACTATAAGAGGATCAGTAGCATATAAATGACCATTTTCAACCATTGTCTTCCACAAACTTCTTTTGTTTTTCCTGCACCATTCAGCCTCATCCTCGCTATATCCCATTTCTTTTTCAAAAGATTCATAACCCAAAATACGGGCCACGATCCAATTTATCTTTCCACGATGCATAATCATATCCAATAAAGTACGGCCGGGCTGCCATGGCAAAGGATACTGACTCAATAAATAAAAAGTGAAACAATCCGGAACAATACGATCGGGTTCCATACTACGGCATTGATAGTCATAATAGAAACGTTTATATAAAGGATAATCCGCCCCCATATATTTATCAATGCTGAACCCTAAAATACTATCTCCCACTACAACCGACTGGTTCAGCGCAGCTATTTGGGCATAAAAATGAGGAACAAACAGCGTAGGAACTTCTTTTTTCAAACGTTTAAAACCTTTAGTCAGCTTTTCCTCAACCCAACCAAGATCTTTAAATTTCACTTCGGCATCATGCATCAAAGTCAATAGGGTAGAATCCGAATAATACTCCAACATCCGGTCATTAATCTTCATGTCATCCACCTCACCTATCGCCAATACATCTTCTATCAACAGCTTGGTAACCTGAGGATAGTCCGTATTCATTTTTTGCAGTGCCGAGAAACTGTTCATCGTGACATACTCATACTGCAAACGATCATAACGGGCAACTTTTACATCCACATCAGCAGCGTTGCCACTCTTTCCATCCCACTGACAGGAGGAAAGAGCAACAAAGCATACCACTAATATGAATATAATTTTGCGTATCATCAATCCTTATCCGTAAATGATGTTTCCGTTTTCGTCTTTATATTCATCCAGACCTTTTTCATAAGTTGCCATGGCACGCAAACTCATACCTACACTGGAGAATCCTCCATCGTGATATAAATTCTGCATGGTCACTTTACGAGTCAGGTCAGAGAACATTACAATACAGTAATCCGCACATTCATCTGCCGAAGCATTGCCTAAGGGTGACATACGGTTAGCAAAGTCAAACAGCTTATCCATACCTTTCACACCCGAGCCGGCAGTAGTCATGGTCGGTGACTGAGATATGGTATTCACACGCACGTGATGTTCACGGCCATAAATGTAACCAAAGCTACGTGCGATAGATTCCAGCAATGCTTTTGCATCCGCCATATCATTATATCCATAGAATGTACGTTGTGCAGCAACATAACTCAATGCCAGAATTGAACCATACTCAGCAATAGCATCCAGCTTTTTGGCAGCCTGAATCATTTTGTGGAATGAAACAGCAGATATATCCAAAGTCTTGTTCAACATATCATAATCAAGATCATCGTATGTACGTTTCTTACGAACATTGGGAGACATACCGATAGAATGAAGGACGAAATCTATTTTCCCACCTAATACTTCCATTGAACGCTTGAAAACATTCTCCAAATCTTCCACACTGGTTGCATCTGCCGGAATTACCTCACAATTCAGTTTCTCAGCTAAAGCAGAAACTTCTCCCATGCGGACAGCTACCGGAGTATTGGACAATGTTATGGTCGCACCTTCTTCTACAGCCTTTTCCGCAACTTTCCATGCGATAGACTGTTCATTCAATGCACCAAAAATAATTCCTCTTTTTCCTTTCAACAAATTGTAACTCATACCTTCTTTATTGTTAAATTAGTTTGCAAAGATACAAACAAATAAATTAATCATAGCCTTTTTTGCACACAAATGAAGAAATAATGCAATTATAAAACTAATTTTTACCATTTAAAGTTTCAACTCTATGAGAATTTAACAAAAAATCCACTTATTCTATCAAATAGTGCACATAAAGGACAAATCTTTCAGTTATATTTGCCACCGAATTAAGAGGTTTTTTCATAATATTTATTTAAGGTTAGAATTAGGTTAACATGAAACATTATTGCTGCTCCCGTAAATAGCCCGTGAGGGTCTTTTACGGGGGAGTAATAAGACTTCTTAAAGCAACTATCAACTAGATAATTATTAATCTTAAACATATATAATACCCATGATTACTTTAATAAAGAAGATTCTATTACTTCCTGCCGCATGTTTAATCCCTTTTTTGACAGGATGTAATAATTGTCCTTCCACGGCTACTGTAGAAGAGATCATAGACCCCGCTATCTACGCAAGCCTTCCTTTCAAGATGGACAAGGTTGAACAACCCACATTCCCTGATTATTCTGTAAACATCATAGATTTCGGTGCCAAACCGGATGGCATTACCTTGAATACAAAAGCCATCAATGACGCTATCAAGCAAGTCAATGAAAAAGGCGGTGGTAAGGTTATCATCCCCGAAGGTTTGTGGCTGACCGGCCCCATCGAACTATTAAGCAATGTAAACCTGTACACCGAAAAGAATGCCTTGGTATTATTCAGTGCAGACCATTCACTATATCCTATCATCAACACTTCTTTCGAGGGTTTGAAGACTCGTCGTTGCCAGTCTCCGTTATCAGCACGCAATGCTGAGAACATAGCGATTACCGGCCACGGAGTATTTGACGGAAACGGAGACACATGGCGTCCGACCAAAAAAGATAAGTTGACTGAAGGACAATGGAATAAATTGGTTGCCTCCGGTGGTGTGGTAGATGCCGATGGAAGAATCTGGTATCCCAGCGAAGGTGCATTGAAAGGTGCTATCCTGTCAAAAGACAACTTTAACGTACCTCGTGGAGAACTGACCGACGCTGACTGGGACTACATGCGCGACTGGTTGCGTCCTGTATTGCTAAGTTTCATCAAATGTAATAAGGTATTGCTGGAAGGAGCGACATTCAAGAATTCGCCCAGCTGGTGTCTACATCCGCTATCCTGCGAAAACATTACGATTAATAAAGTAACCGTATCCAATCCCTGGTACTCACAAAACGGAGACGCACTTGATTTGGAATCATGTAATAAAGCACTGATTGTCAACAATTCGTTTGACGCAGGAGATGATGGCATCTGCTTAAAATCAGGAAAGGACGAACAAGGACGCAAACGCGGTGAGCCTTGTCAGAATGTGATTGTGATGAATAATACCGTGTTACACGGACATGGAGGTTTCGTAGTCGGTAGCGAGATGTCCGGTGGCGTAAATAACATATACGTAGATAATTGTACTTTCATGGGTACAGATGTCGGGTTGCGCTTTAAGAGCAACCGTGGTCGTGGCGGATTGGTGGAGAACATCTACATCAGCAATATCAACATGATCAATATCCCCAACGAAGCTTTGATCTTTAATTTGTACTATGGCGGAAAAGGCCGTGGTGAGGATCCCAACCAAGACGACAAGAAAGTAGAAACCACCATTCCTCCTGTAACAGAAGAGACTCCGATATTCCGCAATATCTTTATCAAAGATGTTACTTGTAACGGAGCAGGCAGAGCTGTATTCTTCAATGGTTTACCTGAAATGAGAATCCAGAATATCAATATGGAGAACATTATCGTGTCCAATGCCAAAGAAGGTGTGGTACTGAGCGAAGCCGATGAAGTAAACATGAAGAATATCAAGATAGAGTTGCTGAAAGACGGAAATAGCTTGAAAATGCAAAATGTGTCCAACGTAACGATAGACGGAAAAAGTCATGCAGAGATCGGAGCCGCAGGAGAAGAACTCAACTTCTAACTCTCACATCAATCAGCGAATATCTTTACTTGATTTACAAAAATAGTCAGGCACGGATTACGCGGATAAACACAGTTTCTATACAACACTGTGCCATCCGTATAATCCGTGCTTCAACCAATAAAATACATAGCATTATGACAAAACACTCCATGATTGTCCTTGCATTATTGGCAGGATGCTTTACCAGCTCTTTTGCACAAAAAGGAGAAAAGACACTAACCGTAGAAGTCAGCAATGAATGGAATCAAAATAAAATCGACGAACCGGTAGTGATAGACTTAAACAATCTGAAAGCAAATTTCAACATCAAGTCCGCCACCGTATGGGAAGGTGATAAAGAAATTCCATCCCAATTAGATGATCTGAACGGTGACGCGCGAGCAGACGAACTGGCTTTCCTGACCGATATGCCGGCCCGAAGCAACAAAATCTTCCGTGTAATTCTCTCCTCCGAAAAAAGCAACAAAACCTATCCGGCACGTACCTATGCCCAGATGAAGGCTTATGGACACAACAACAGGTTCGCCAACATCACGGGATTTTCAGCGGCAGGAACCGAAAATGTGTATAGTTTTGTTTACCATCACGGACCGGCCATAGAAAGTGAATTAGTAGCTTATCGTATCTATTTCAACGAAAAGCAGACGGTAGACCCCTACAGCAAAGTAAATAAAAGACTGGAAATAAAAGAGACTTGTTTCTACCCTACCAAAGAGCAACGCGCCAACGGCTACGGAGATGATGCGTTACGTGTTTACAATAGTGGCGGCGTAGGTGCATTAAAAGGCTGGAACGGTACTGAAGCGACCCACATCAAACCTGTAATAAACCGCACGGAACGCGTACTAGCCTCGGGACCAGTACGCGCCATCGTCGAAGCAGAAGTCATCGGTTGGGAATATCAAGGAAACGACCTGAACATGATCAATCGATATACCCTCTATGGCGGCCATCGGGATATGAAGGTAGATGTCCTGTTTGACCGTCCGCTTAAACAGGAAATCTTTGCTGCAGGTGTGCAGATTCTGAAAGAAGGAGGCCACATGAGCGACCATAAAGGACTGACCGGAAGCTGGGGAACCGACTGGCCTGTCACAGACACCATAGGCTATGTGAAGGAAACAACAGGTATGGGAACTTTCATTCCTAAATATATCGGTAAAGAAGTGCAAGACGGGTCAAACTACTTATATACCTTACAAGCACCGGGTCAACAGCATTTCCACTATTACGTTACTTTCACCTCAAAAAAAGAAAGTTTCGGATTTAAAGATATGAAAGACTGGTTCAATTACCTTCCCCAATGGAGAAAAGAATTGGAACATCCTTGCAAAATTACGATTAAATAAAAAAAAATCTAAAACCATGAAACGACTAATCACCCTTTGTCTGCTAGGAGCCTGTTTTTTGTCCGCTCCCGCACAGAATTATGTATCCCAAGTCTGGGTGGCCGATCAAGGCAATGGAACCTACAAAAATCCAGTCCTGTATGCGGACTACTCCGATCCGGACGTTTGCCGCGTAGGAGACGATTATTATTTGACCTCATCCAGTTTCAACTGCCTGCCCGGATTACAAATATTACACTCCAAAGACCTGGTCAACTGGACTATCATAGGTGCGGCTGTCCCCTATGCACTACCCCCTGTTACCGATGTCCGTCCTGAACATGGCAACCGTGTATGGGCACCCAGTATCCGCCACCATAATGGCGAATTCTATATATTCTGGGGTGACCCTGACCAAGGAGTATTCATGGTGAAAGCCAAAGACCCGAAAGGCCCTTGGAGCGAACCTGTTCTGGTAAAAGCCGGAAAAGGCATTATCGACACAACTCCATTATGGGATGATGACGGTCGTGTATATTTGGTTCACGCTTATGCAGGAAGCCGTGCCGGGCTGAAAAGTGTCATCACCATTTGTGAGTTGAGTGCCGACGCCAGCAAAGCGATCACACAATCCCGTATCATATTTGACGGCCATGAAGCACATCAGACTTGCGAAGGACCTAAATTCTATAAACGCAACGGATACTACTATATCTTCCACCCGGCAGGCGGTGTTCCTACAGGCTGGCAAGTAGTGCTTCGTTCAAAAAACGTATATGGACCATACGAATGGAAAACAGTATTGGCGCAAGGCAACTCTCCCATCAACGGGCCTCATCAGGGAGGCTGGGTGGACACCCCTACGGGAGAAGACTGGTTCATGCACTTCCAGGACGTAGGTGCTTACGGACGCCTGGTTCACCTGCAACCTATGGAATGGGTTGATGACTGGCCCGTCATAGGTATTGATAAAGACGGAGACGGCTGTGGCGAACCTGTTCTGACTTATAAAAAGCCTAATGTAGGTAAGAACTATCCTATTTGTACTCCGCAGGAAAGTGACGAGTTTGATGGTTATACATTGTCTCCTCAATGGCAATGGCAGGCTAACATCAATGAAAAATGGGCTTATTTCAACGGAGGAGAAGGATTTGTACGTCTATACTCCTACCCGATTCCCGAAGATTATAAGAGTTTATGGGATGTTTCTAATCTGATGCTACAAAAGACTCCGGCTCCCAATTTCACTGCCACCACCAAACTTACTTTCAAGCCGACAGAAAAATATAAAGGTGAACGTACGGGACTGGTTGTAATGGGAATGGATTATGCCGGATTAGTTGTTGAAAACACAGACAACGGACTCGTCCTGTCACAAGTGGAATGCCTGAAAGCCGATCGAGGGGGTACTGAAAAAGTAAATGCTTCCGTTCCCTTAAAAGACGGCACAATCTATCTTCGCGCTAAATTTTCCGCAAAAGGAGACAAGATTAAAGCCAGTGAAGGCGGTCACGACCTGTTAGTGAAATGTAACCTCAGTTACAGTACGGACGGCAAGAAATTCCAGCCATTGGGGGAAACCTTCCAAGTAAAAGAAGGTAAATGGATAGGAGCCAAAGTGGGTATCTTCTGTACGCGCCCCGCTATTTTAACCAATGACGGAGGATGGACAGACGCAGACTGGTTCAGAATTGAAAAATAAAGAAGATATTCTATATACATTGTACTTTTTGCATTTTTATTTGATGTAAATCGCACATTTTGCCGGTTAAATTCCTAATTTTGTGCCATAAAAGGCATCTATGGACAATAATGCAAGAAAATACAATAAATATGATGAAGTAGACGAAAGGATATTAGCCCTCTTTACTGAAAACAAAGAAGAAGCCTTTCGTCTGCTTTATGATACTTATTACCTTCCCTTATGCCTTTACTCTGTACAGTTCACAGGCTCTACGGAAACTTCAGAAGATATCGTGCAGAATCTATTTGTCAGTTTCTGGGACAAGAACTCGCATACTGCCATTTCCTCCAACCTACATGCTTGGTTGTTCAATGCCGTCCGTTTTTCCTCACTGACCAAAGTACAACGAGAACGCTATTTCTCCTTAGACGAGCTGGAGGAAGAATCTTATTCTCCCATCGATGACTTTTATGATGAAGAAGAACTGTTGCAAAAAAGAAGCCAGTTGCTGGCCGAATTAAAAAAACTGCCGGAACAGGAATACAATGTTTTAGTCAAAATTATTCTGGAAGACAAAAAATACAAAGAAGTAGCCGAAGAGCTCCATATTTCTGTAAATACAGTAAAAACTCATTTATCACGCGCACTCAAAATGTTGCGTCGTTTCAATATGACAGAAATCCTAATCTTATTTAATTTATAATTTTCTTCAGATTTTTGTCACCCGTTTTGCGTATTTGTGATACTTAGTGTTAAACAGTACAACAATTATGCAAAAGAGTAAAACAGAAGCCTTAATTCAAAAATACCTGTCCCACCAACTCAATGAACAGGAATTTAAAGAATTAAAACAATGGATTGAAGAAGACGCTTCGCATAGAGAAGTCTTTGTGAAGTTACTTTCACTCCGCCATGTCAATAACCAACTTAACTTATTACAACAGTTTGATAAAGAAGCTTCATGGGAAGCTATTCAAAAACGTTGCAAGCAGCCCCACTCTATCCGCTATCGGGTTGCGATTTATTCATCTGCCGCTGCGATAGCTGTTATCATAGGGATTGCTTCCATTTTATATTTGAGACACCAAGAATCAAGTTCATTGATTACAGAGAATAATATAACTAAAACTGAAAAATACAATATAGTACCTTCCTCTAGAGCCACTTTGGTATTAGCAGACCAATCTGAAATAAAGCTATATTCAAACCATCAGGAAATAAACGGCAGTCATATTAATAATGGGGAAATCATTTACCCTCAAGAAAACAGCAAGGAAGCTGATCAACCTGTTCTAGATACAATTCTTCTACAAAATCAATTAAAAGTACCTAGAGGTTCAGAATATTCCATAGTTCTATCAGATGGTACAAAAGTAAAATTAAATGCAGACTCCCACCTTGACTTTCCCGTTCAGTTCACCAACATCCGTGAAGTAACACTACAAGGTGAAGCCTTCTTCGATGTTATCCATGACCCTCAACGCCCTTTTATTGTAAAAGCCAACGATCATGTAGTCTATGTATTAGGAACGACATTCAATGTTACAGCTTATCCCGGTGAAGACGTATCCATTACATTAGTCAGCGGTAAAATAAAAGTAACATCCCCTACCGGAGAATACACCATGACTCCTAATGAGCATTACTCATCACAGACTTCCCAGATCAGCCAAGTAGATCCAGAACTATATACTTCATGGACAACTGGAGCTATGGAATTTGACGCCATGCCTCTGCCAGACTTACTTGCCAGGCTATCACGCTGCTACAACGTAGACTTAAAACTGGCTTCCAAAGAATTAGAAAATATGAAATTCACTGGAATCATCTTTAGAAACAAACCACTCAGTTTTGCTTTAGAGATATTACACCGGGTTTCAGACGTAAAATTCGAGAAAGACGGTGAAACTATTTTAGTAAAAAAACAATAGAGTTAATTTTAATATTATAAACAATTCAAAGTTAATGAGCTAGAGTTTTATGAAAAAGAATGAAATGTGGAGACGCTCAGCGTCCCGACCTCCTAAGATGAGGCTATTAATGATGCTTATATGCATGTGTTGTGTTTTCAATTCCGCCTTTGCCAATATCATGGCAGACAAGAATGTCACGATTAAAAGTGAAAACATTAGTGTTAAAGAAGCACTAAACACAATCAAAAAGCAGACAGGGATTAACATTATGTATGAGGATGCAACACTAAACAATGTCCCTTTAAAACTGACATTAGAAAAAGTGCCTTTAGAACAAGCATTATCCGTTATCTGCAGCCAGGCAGGTATGCGCTATGAGCTAGTAGAAAACAATTATGTATTAATTCTCCCCATTGATCGCAATGCCAAACGCAAAACCATAACAGGTATTGTCAGAGATGAATTAGGAGAACCTGTAGTTGGTGCCTCTGTCGTTGTCAAAGGAACAACTTTCGGAACTATTGCTGATATGGACGGCCAGTTCATGCTTTCTTTTCCGGAAAATGCAGGAAACAAATTGATGTTCAGCTTTATTGGCATGAACACTGTTGAAGAGAATATGGGAAACAAACGTGTATTCAATGTGAAGTTGAAAAGTTCCACTACAAATCTAGACGAAGTTGTGGTAATCGGTTACGGTACAGCAAAACCCAGAGACTTAACCGGCGCAATGGCACGTGTAAGCAAGGAGGACATCAAAAGTGCTCCTATGACCACTAATATTCAAGGTATGCTACAAGGTAAAGCCGCCGGTGTAAATGTCATGATTGCCAGTGCATCTCCTACAGCTCCGGTATCTGTCGTTATCCGTGGAGTATCCTCTTTATCGGGTAATGGACAGCCTTTATGGATCATTGACGGTGTACCCCAGTACTCAAATGATGTTTCCGGAGATGTTTCAAACACGCTCTACAATCTAAATTTAAATGATGTAGAAAGCCTTGATGTTTTAAAAGATGCCTCAGCAACAGCTATTTATGGTTCACGTGCAGCCAATGGTGTTGTAATTGTTACAACAAAAACAGGTTCAGCAGGAAGCAAGCCAACCATTGAACTGACAACCCGCTATGGATTTCAAGCTATCAGTTCAAACGACTTCAGAACGATGAATGTTGACCAATATATCATGTATTCCAAACAAATCAATATTGATGAGTCTTTCCGGCAAGGCAACTTAACATATTTCAGCAAACGTTACCTTGATGAAAACAAATTCAAAGCTTTAAATACCAGCCAGTGGACTAAAGAAGATTTAGCAGGCATGTTTAAAGAAAATGCATATTATAATGGAAAGGATGATTATTGGGACATGATGACTCAAAACGCTGCCATACAGGAATATAATTTATCCGTACGTGGTGGCAGTCAACAAAGTTCATACTATGCCTCTTTAAATTATAAGGATCAGGATGGTATTGTAAAAGGCAGCAATTCCAGATTATTAAGTGCTCGTTTTAATTTTGAAACCAAAGTACGAGAAGCCTTAAAATTCGGTCTTAATATGGATGCCTCTTCCCGCGAAGCTACAGACAAAGACAACATGATTTCCAAAATAGTAGGAATACGTCCTGATTATCCAGCTTATAATGAAGATGGAAATATCAATACGATTGATTATTATACCAAGAATCCATTACTGGAATTAAAAGATAAGAATGAAAGTCAATCACGCAACTTAAATGCATCATTATTCTTGGAATACAACATCTTATCTTACTTAAAATTCAGGACAACGGGCAACATAGCATATACGAATTATAAATTAGATCAATTTACCCGAAAATACTATGATGACGGTACCAATTCGGCTCTTCAGAGAAACCGCCAAAATTATGTCATGGTATGGGAAAACCTGCTGACTTTTTACAAAACAATGGGAAAACATGATGTTCAAGCCATAGCAGGTTACTCTATGGAAAAAAACTGGTATGATATGATGCAAGCAAGCGGATCCAACTTCCCAGATGATGATATTCTGACAGATTTAGGAAGTGCTGCTACACGAGGTGCTATGAAAAGTGCAAAAGAAACTAATGCACTTATCTCCGCATTTGCCCGAATCCAATACAAATTCAACAACCGATACCTGTTAACAGCAACTTATCGTGCTGATGGCTCTTCCAAATTTGGTAAAGACAACCGTTGGGGATACTTTCCTTCTATTGCAGCAGGCTGGATTGCATCTGAAGAAAATTTTATGGACTTTATGAAACCCGCCCTCTCTTATTTAAAACTAAGAGCATCTTATGGTCTGACCGGTTCTCAGAATTTGGACAATTACGATTTTGCCAGCCGTTTCTCTTCCAGCAGCTATAATGGACAGCCGGGATCATCCCCATCTTCATTAGGAAATAGTCTGTTGCAATGGGAATCACAGGCTCAAACAGACTTAGGTCTTGATTTCGGTTTCCTAAACGATCGTATTCGTGGTGGTTTTGGTTGGTACCGTAAATATGTAGATAATCTGATCTACGATAAACCTGTTCCAACTTCATCTGCTTTCGACGATGTTAAACAAAATATTGGTGCCATCAGCAATACCGGTCTGGAATTTGATATTCGTGGTGAAATCATTAAAACACGTGATTTAACATGGGAAATCAATTTTAACATAGCTCATAATAAAGGTAAATTAGAAAAGCTGAACGGAGTAACCAAGAGTGTTGGAGGTGGTGCTTATCAATATTTCAAATTGGAAGAAGGAGGTGAACTTGGACGTTTCTACGGATATGTAGATGCCGGTCGTTTATTCCTCAACAATGAAGAAGTTTGGGCTAATAAACCCATTGATCCCAGCACCGGAAAAGTCACTAATTACCGTGCGACGACACCAGAAGGAGCAGGAGATATCTATGTAATGGACTTAGATGGAGATGGAAAAATTACAGCCGATGGTGACCGTAAATATTTAGGAAGTTCAAACCCTGATTTCTTTGGCGGTTTTGGAACAACATTCTATTGGAAAGGTTTAATGGCCAACTTCACTTTCACCTATTCTGTAGGAGGGAAACGTTTATGGCAACAGGAACTAAGTACATGCAACGGACTTAATGTATACAATGCTCCAACATTTGTTTTAGACAGTTGGTCTATGAAGGGAGAAAATGCAACTTACCCATTTAGCAGTCACTATGGCTGGGGTAATAACGGTGTATTTACAGACCGTTGGTTACACAACGCTTCCTATCTGCGTTTAAGTGCCATAAACTTGTCATATCGGTTACCCGAAAAATGGTTTAAGAAATTCTTGGTTCAAGGAATAGAAGCGACTTTCCAAGCGACAAATCTATTTACCGTAACTCCATATCCCGGTATGGATCCACAAGGAAACTTCAGCAGTACCAGTAATGTAGCATTAAATGGTTTCGGAACTGATTACAGTACTTATCCGGCTGCCAGAACATTCAATTTCGGTCTTAAATTTATATTCAACTAATAGAAGAAAATATGAAAAAGATATATTTTATTATAGCTTTAACAGCCAGTATCTCCCTTAGTTCATGCGAGGATTTCCTTAATCAGGTCCCCGAACATGAATTGGTACAGGAGAATGCCGTTATAGATTATAATTCGGCAAAGAATATTGTTAACGGTATGTACTCCAATTATGCCTCAAGCAAAAACACGGGAGGTTATATATACGGCAACTTACACATGCAAGCCGGAATTTATAAAACAGGAGGCAAATCTGCCGAAGCCTTTTATAATATGACTTATAGTCAAAGTACAGATGAGTCAACCACATATACTTTCAATATATGGGATGATCTGTACATTTGTATAAATGCGGCTAATGCAGCTATTAAAGGAGTAAGTGATCTAGATGTCTCCAAATTTCCTTCAGAGAAAGTAAAAAATGACTTGATAGCTGAAGCACGCTGTTTCAGAGGTTTTATAAATTTGCAGTTAATGTGGCTATTCAGTCACTGGTTTGACAATGCGGAATCTCCTTATGGCATCCTTTATCGTGATCAATTATCTGATTTAAGTAATTTGATGATAGACAGAAGCTCAGTAGGTGATAGTTACCAATATATTATTGATGATTTTGAATATGCAGAACAAAACTTGCATGATTATACTTCTGCAAAATATATGTCCAAACAATTTGCCCAAGTCATGCACGCCAAACTCTTGTTAGTACGTGGCTGGGAAGGTGATTATGCCAAAGCATTGGAACTAGTTAATAATGTAATTTCCACCGCACCATCCATATTCAAAATGGAACCAAATATTACCAAATTGTATGAGGACGCCTGGGACTCCAACGAGGTACTCTTCGCCCGCTATCTGGGTCAGGGAGATTTAACGTGGGATCTTTATAATTATGAATATACATATTCCAAAGGTTTGTATGATAGTGAATTCAGAGATATTCCCAACGAATGGATTGAAAAGGATGAACGCCATGACTATACATTCGGAGAAGCAGGAGGCGGCGAAAACTGGCAAGCTGAGATCATTAATGAAAATGTGTTAACGAAATTATACCATAGAGGAGCAGCCAATGGCCCCAATGACAAATACTGTACCTATGTATTCCGTTATGCCGAACTCTATTTGATGAAAGCCGAATTATTGGCCCGTACCAATCCATCAGATATTCAAGGAGCATTGAAACCTTTGAATGACATGCGCGCACAATATACCACTCCGGTTATGTCCCCTATCACAGGAATCACAACTCACGAACAGCTGATGGATGCTATCTTCAAAGAATATGTAGTCACTCTTTTGATGGAGAACGAAACACCTTGGTTTGCATCCGTCCGTTTCAAAAAAGATGGAAAGACTTGGTTGGAAGTGTTAAAACCGGATGTCAACATCAGCACCAATAAATATTGTTGGCCGATTCCTTATGCAGAAATTATAGCACACACCAACAAAATTGAACAAAACCCAGGGCTTGAATAATTTTAAGAAGAATATAAATATGAGAAAAATAATATTTAGTGCAATAGCACTTTTAGCATTGTTTACTGCTTGCAGTGATGATTTGGAAGTGAAAGTACCATACCCGACAAACATAACTTTCAATGAGCTGAAATTAGATAAGAATTTCACACATAATGTACCCGATGGAGGCTTCTCTTCACAAGGTCTCAACTTTAACACAGTGAAGGCAGCCGACGGACAGTTAGAAGCCGGTTTCTGTTACAGTAACCGTTCTCAACGTTCATTTGTGTGGAACAATGATGTAGTATCTATGGATACTGTCCGTTACAGCGTTTGGACCACACGCCCGAATACTACAGAAACTTATGTAGTATGCCATGTAAAAGGTGATGACGCTTTCTTTACTTTAGACGAACCTTCTGTTATTGACTATATGCTTGTATCCAATTCTACTTGGGGATATCTGGCCATGACTTATGGTGATACCTATGGTACAAAAGAAGAACCTCAAGCCAACCCTAATATTCCAAGTGCCCCCAAAGGGATTTGGCATTCCTATGTACCAGGAGGGGTTAAGAAATTCGATAGCGGTGATTACTTCAAGCTCACGGCCAAAGGGTTCAACAATGGACAAGCAACAGGAAGTGTGACTTTCGACTTGGCATGTATGAATACAAATGCTGAGCATCCTAACTGGAAATATGTAGTCAGCGACTGGACACGTATGGATCTTGTCACATTAGGTACAGTAGATAAAGTGGTATTCTACCTTGAGTCCACTGACATAAACACAGATGGCAATATGCGTACCCCCGCATGGTTCTGCCTAGATGGTATTCAACTAAAAAAATAAATAGAATGAACAGAATTAAATCAATGATGGTACTCAGCTTAATGCTGGGTATCTCCTTTACAGAAGCAGAAGCTTCTAAATTAACATTCAAGATAGCTAATCCTGATGATGGAGCTAAAACTGTATTATCTTTTACTGAAACCGGAGAGAAAAAAGAAGTGGAAATTGATGCAACCGGAAACGGAACAATCGAAATCAATGACTTTACTCCGCAATACGTCCTTTTGCAATACGGGCGTGCACGGAGAACACTTTATCTGGATCCTGTACAAGATTTAACTATTTCTTTTGATGGCGGAGCAATGTGGAAAGCCATCAATTTTGACGGAGCGGCTGCAGCAGTTAACACTTACTTAAACACAGGTAAAATAAAGAATCTGACTTTTCAAGACACAAAACTTAAAGAAGATGCGTTTATAAATAAAGCAGATAGCTTGTTTGCTGCCAACAATGAAGGATTAAACGCTGCCAATCTTCCTGCGGCATTTACTGACAAGGAAAAAATACGCTTGAAATACTTTACATACGGCTTTTTCCCCATGCATCCGATGTATTATGTGTATCAAACTAAGGATTCTACACACGTAGCGTCAAACACTTTCTATAACAAATTACAATCACTCATTACTATAGATAGCAATTTGCTGACCTTGCCGGAATATAAAGAATTCCTGCCCAATGCCATTGCCAGCATGAGCAATCAAGGAGTGACAGAAAAGCCGGAAAACACCACAGAACAATTTGTTAACTATATAGACAAAAACATCAAAGACGAAAAAGTAGCAGAATATCTGGTAAACTTGTTTGTTTATGGCAATATCAGCAGCCGTGGTTTGGATGGATCGGATGCATTAATTTCCATGTTTAATAAACATGTCAAAGATGCCAAAATGCTCGACAAGTTTAATACGCTATGTACTAAATGGGAGAAATTAAAAGCCGGAACCCCATCTCCTGTTTTCTCTTGTCCGGATATTAATGGAAAAACAGTATCTTTAGCAGATTTGAAAGGAAAGTTTGTCTATATTGACGTGTGGGCTACCTGGTGTGGTCCTTGCCGTGGAGAATTGCCCCATTTAAAAACATTAGAAGAGAAATATGCTGATAAGGATATTTACTTTGTCAGCCTATCATGCGACAAAAATAAAAAAGCATGGGAAAATATGGTAAAGAAAGATGAAATGAAAGGAATACAACTGCATTTAGGGGTAGAGAGTCCGTTTATGGATGCTTACCTCATCAACGGCATTCCCCGTTTTATCCTGCTGGATCGGGATGGCAAAATCATCTCTGCTAATATGACACGTCCGTCAGATCCCAAGACAGCAGAGAAGTTCAATGAACTGTTAGGACTTTAACACACTCTCTCTTATAATTAAACATTAATTGGATAATAGGCTTTCTTCGTGAGAAGAGAGCCTGTTTTTTAGCAATCGATTTGCCTTCTCCATAGCCGGTAGTCCAACCATAATTCCAATGCATCCGGCAAGTACCGGCATAGCGAGTAGAATTCATCATCACAATAATCAAAATTTTGTTTCACTCTTCGTCTGTTATTCCCGGCACTTTCATTACATATTCCGAACATTTAGTTACTCGGTTTTTCGCCTTACATAAATAATTCCGTTCCTTTTTCCTTCCGTTGTGATTCCGTTGGCCGGGTCTTCCCTCAACCGCTTCAGTTCCATGGTAGCAGCTGTTTTGCGCAATCCAGTCAGTTCCATGTAGTCGGCTACGCGCATAAAATGATGTTCGTCCAAGTATTTCATAGCCAGTGCGATTCGCTCTTCCAGCGAGTAAGCCGAGCGGCGGATGTACTCTACTCCGGCGCGTTTCAGGTCACACTGTCGGGCAGTCTCCTTCACCAGTTCTTTGCTGGCGCGGAAGTTCACGCCGTTCACTGTGAGACTGCGGGCGTTGGGATTCTGTCCTTCCTCGCACGGTGCGTCTTTATTCTTTTTCTTTATTATGCCCAGAGTGGGCTTAAAAGTTCCTACGCCGTCAATGGTCACGCTGTTTCCATGTGCCATGCAGTAGGCAAGTTCGTCGGCAAAGTTAGTTAGCACTTGCAGCACGGTTCCTTTGTTCATTCCTGAAGCCGGGCGCGCGAGCTTGCTGATAAATTCCTTGGTATCGATATTGTGACAGATCTTCATGCGGTAGAAAGTTCGTTCTTCTCCCGAGCCGTCTAAGTCACTCATTTCCTGCTTGATGTATTCAGCCATAATTGCTGGTATGTATAAAGTTTGTATTAACGGTATTCAAAGCATTTGGATACCGTACACAAAGTTAATTGATTCTGGCTGCATTTACAAATTATCGGCACAGATTCGTCGATCACTGCTTGTGATTAATGAATCTGTGCTTGTGATTGACTGATTTCCAGCGATGATTACCGAACAGAACAGATTGCCGCAAAGAATGGATCGGGAAGCGGATAGGTTTGCATCAGGATGGATGTCATCATCCGCTAAACGGGCAAAAATCATTTATATACTGCCTCAATAGAGTAAAGACCAAAAGAAATATATTTGTCTACAAACTTATAGCCGTCTTTACTATCTTCTTATCTATCTTCAGAATGCGCTGCACATCTTTGTTTTTTTCAAAGAGGCCTGACAATTCTTCTACCTTATCAACATGGAGAATTGCGACATCAGCAAGATAGGTTTCCTGTTTTCGCTATCCTTTTCATTGCTTCAGTCTGTCTATGATATCCCTAATACTTTTCATACCTTTCCATTTTCCGCACATAAAAATGGAAAAGATACTATTTATTCCAACCCAGAAATTCTTCAAAATCTTTTTTTAATACAGGATTCCCACAAATAATCAAATGTTTAAAGCCCAAATATTCACCGTGTATATCCAATAATTCTTCTATCATCGGACGATATTCCTCTTTTTTGCCCAACATATATTCATCAACAGCATATTGAAACACATTAATTTTTCGGATAAACTCATCATAAAACCTCTGTTCCCGACATGTCCGTAAACCGTTTTTTCCATTAAATAAAATAGTGAGTAACTGAATGGTCTGCCGTACTTCCTTTGACAGTTGGCTGCTATTAAAAACTACTTTCTTTTCCATAAATAGAACAGAATGCTCTATAATCTCTTCAATATTATGAAGACAAGGATTAAGTATTCCATCAAAAGAAACTCCTTTTTTCCCATTACAATAGCTACAAGCAATAAACAGATTACTCCATTCCTTCACTAATAAAGGGTAATTCGCTTGTGAACGTAAATGGTCCACCTGATAATCTGTACCCAAATACCGTTCACATAAATAACATTTCTCATATTGATCCTCTAAAATTTGCTTACAGACATCTTCCGCATTATATTTTGTGTCCAGACCTAAAGGTATTTCAAGACTTTTTTTTATTCTAATCATACTTCCAGGCTTTACTATTCCATATTCTTTTCAGTTCATAAAATCTTGCTTTGACATTAGGAGCCAATACTTCAGGTATATTTTCAAAATCTTTTAGATACATTTCCAGTTCTTTCTCCTCCGACACGGACAATTTTTCTTTTTGAATCAAACTTTCCAACTGCTGCAAACGCATTTGTATTTCGCTAGAATCTGTACTGACACCAAAATAACCTTCCGCCAATGCCTCATAAGAATATTCAGTCAAATCTTCTATCGATTCTCTACGTTCCAAATCAAAAGCAACAGCATTGGGTAATGAACTTAATATAAAGGGGGAATGGGTAGTTACAATAAATTGTATATGAGGGAAAATCGTAGTCAATATGGGCAAAATCACCCGCTGGAGTTCCAGGTGGAGATGCGTTTCTATCTCGTCAATCAATACTATACCTTCTTTTTCATAAGCTCGTACAATATTATTCCCTTCTTGCATTTTTAGAATTAAATCAGTGACAATATCAAGAACAGCAGAATAACCGGCAGATAATTCTGTAAACTTAAAACTTTTACCATCCGTTTCAATAAAAAAGGAATAGTCCTTATAATTAAACTTCAAGTTTAATTGTGGATCATCAAAAATTCTTCCCAAAATAGTCTGGAAACTAATAAACCATTGACGAATATAATCAGCATCTTCATTCTTCCCTTCATTCCGTGCCAACGCTTCTTGAACTTTATAATCAACCATAAAATTAAGAAACTGATCCACTTTACTTTGTCCTACATTCTCTTTATTTACCTTTAAATCAGGCTTTACCGGATTACGAGATTCCTCAAAACGTGATTTACGTTCATCTGCATAAAAAGCTATAATAAAGTCTTGCTTTCTATATTTCTTTAATAAAGTCTCAGCATCATTACAATACAATCCTACTTGTTTTTCTGCAACAAACCGGTTTTCCAGCATATACTTTCCGGCAATACTTTTTACACTCGCAAAGGAATACATTTCATTAAAGAAAGCAGCAATGGCGTTGAGCAAGATTGTTTTACCACTGCCATTTCTTCCCGTTATAATCAGGTGTTTCTTTTCTGTTTCGGAAATAGGAATACAAAAGTCTTTCAGATGAAAGACCTTCTGAACTTTTATATCTGTTATAAAATTACTCATATATATTATATTGATGCACTACAAATATAATTCATTTCTCTTCATTTATAGCAAAAGGTCGATAAATAATTAACGAGTTCTTCTATAATTCAATACTTCGGTAAAAAATTACCGAAGTATTGATTAACCCAACCCCACAAGTTATTGACAAACTTTTCAAAGAACTCATTTTATTTACTGCCAAAGCCGTTTAGGCTTGGCTAATTTTTAACGAACTATTATATATCATACTTAATCACATACAGGGCGAATTGACATGGCATTGTAAAATCTCAAATCATCAGCTCCTGCAGCATAATTTCTCGCAGCCCATCCCCAATTAATTTGTAACTTACTTGTTGTAAAAAAACGATAGATAGGATAGGCTTTTCCTGCATCCAATCGGTTTCTTGTTCCAGACCAATAATAACCTATTTCTCCATGATCAACCGTAGCAACATTGTTTTGATAACCTGCGGCAGGTAAGAAAATACTATGTCCATTAGGACCAGTAACTTTTAGCCCAATAATATTATTTATCTCTGTTAGCTCCCATTTACATTTTTCTGTGAGTTCAGCTTGTTCTGCATTAGTCGGCAACCGCCAATTCTCTCCCCACTGTGCACGAGCAATGTCGTATTCTGTACCGCTAATTTCTTTTAAATAATCCGGTCGGCTACTTTTCGCATCATAACCCGATTTTGCATCAGGAACTCCCCAAGTATAGAGTTCTCCGTATTCTTCAGGTCCTGTTGCTCCTAAGTTCCAACTAGCCCATTTCACACTTAAGCCAAGATCTACTGCATCTGCAATTGTACCATAACCACCTGTAGGATCATCAGCTGGTTCATCGGTAATATTTTCATAATAGATGTCCCAAATCTGTGGCGATAAATTAGTTACTTCTCTAATTTGTATCGTTCTCCCTTTATCGTCTTTTTTAAATATAAACTCTTTCTTATTATAAGAACCGTTTTTGCCATGATATACAAATTCTCTTGGAAGGTATAAGGGTCTTTTTCCTACAAAATCGAAAAGTTCTAATGTGAAATTAAAGTATCCACCATATGTGTACAATGGAACAAGGTTTATAGAAGTATTATTGAGAAACTCGACATTATAAATATATTGGTATGTTTCTTTCTCATAAAAAGAGTTCAATGTACTAGTATAACCGTTATTTTCATATTCGTAATGTATTGTTCCTTTTTTTAAAGGATCTTCTCCATATTCAATATCAGTAAGATATTCATTTTTATCGTAAATCAATTTTTGTATATTTTCTCCTTTTATTGTTGGAGAAAGTTTTTTATTACCTATTTTTAAATAGCCATTTTCTCCTATAATGTAGTCTTGAAAATTAGTTTTTACAATATTTCCTTCATAACTATATTTTGTTGTTTCTTTAAACCCATTTCCATCAGTCACTGTTTCTGTCCACTCCTCTATTCTATTTTGGGAATCATATTTAAAATCATAATACCGCAAATTATCTTTTGTTATTCCATTTCTTAAATAATAATTAGTGATACGCATTATTTTATTTCCTAATACTGGTTTATATGTCCCCCCTGCATCTCTTTTAAATTTACAAGTAATATTGTACTCTCCATCTGCCCAATAAAGTGTCATCTCATTTTTAGAAAATTCTTTGATGTACCATTTATCAGTAACGGATGTTCCATAAGAAATGACACCTTTAGAAATAGACCAAGTAAAAGTGTACATATTCATAATTTCCATTAATTGATCATCCCCGCTGTCTAATACACCTGTAAAATTTTCATTGAACTCGATATAATACTCATCTTTTTTAGTGTCATAAGAAGATTGCCATTCATCTCCGCTTTCCACCCATTTTTGGGTGACACATTGCCAATGTCCTATCAAATCTTTAGCTAATATATCTTTTACTTCAATGGGATTTTTTTCTTCCGGATTCTCTAAATCGGCATCATTTCCAGAACTACATGCTGTTAAAATTGAGGATATGACTACAAACAAAGTAAATACTAAAAGCTGAATTGTTCTCATTATAATATTCTTTTGGGGGCTCCCGCTGTTCCTTAAAAAGAGCCATTATAAATCACAAGCGTGGAACTGCAAATGCCACGTCTTTGAATGAAGGTCCTAGGAAAACCCATGCGAACAGATGTAGTAATAGCAGCCCACGCTATAGCGTGAGAACCACCATGCTATTTCTTGTTCGCTTTTGAAAATTTCCTAGGTTTTCATTCGCAAGAGATAAGCATAACGCTTCTAAATATTCTAATATGTCATAGACTAAGTTACCTCAGTCCAAATACAAATTTACGCAATAATTTCAATAATCAATCATCTCGTAATGAATTTCTTCACGATTTCATGTAAAAAAGGAAAAGAAGTGGGCCTCCATGCGTAAAGAAACATCAAAAAAGGCTCAGTTAAAAGACCAAGACATTAAAAAAAATTCGTTATCTTTTTAAGAACGACCTGTTCTCGTTAATTTAGTGTACAGAATTTGACTCACCTGCAAAGTTATGGAGGAAGACTTTCACCCCTAAAGGATCATTTTTTTCTCCGGACAGGTCACACTTCCGGAAACGTCCTTGATGTATCGTCTTTTCTCACCAGCAAGTCTCTCACTCATTCAGCAATCATCCAATCTCCCAACGTACGGCGTTCACTGTCATAATCCTTAATCGTGATATAACCGCTTTGATAAAGCAAGAAGGTGATAGTGGTCATGGAGCATCAAAAGCCGAAGCCTTTGCCTGCTTACATCCTATTTCGGAAGGCAACACGCCGAATTTACCCAATATCTTTACCAGGAGCCATATCCAGCCTTTGTGCCAGTTCTTCCACATCTTCCCGGATTTCTAAAATGTCTGTATCCCTATCGGATATAATCGCTGTAATTTCTCCATACCAGTCTGAATGTTTTCACAAACTTATAGCCGCCTTTACTATCTTATCTATCCAATCAGCCAAAGGAATGGGACAGCTCAGCAACCCATCATTTATTTTCAAATTATTCATCGAAAAACGGATCTTCAGCTGAGGAGCAAACTTATTAGCATAGACGGAAAGACTCTTCCCACTGATACGGCTGTCGGCCTTCACCTCTATCGGCACCACTTCAGTAGGGAATTGCAACAAGAAGTCCACTTCCGCACGATTTTCCGAACTCCAATAATAAGGCATCACGTCATTCCGGGGAACCAAAGATTGCAAAATGGCATTCTCGGCCAATGCCCCCTTAAATTCCGTATATACTGTATTGCCGGAAAGAATCACTTCCGGTGACAGTTTTGCCAAACGGCGTAACAGTCCACAGTCAGAGGCATACACCTTGAAAGCCGACAAATCCTGATAAGCGCTTAACGGAAGCCCCGGTTTAGCCACATTAAAAATACGATAAATAAGTCCGGCTTCCTCCAACCATAATAAAGCGTCCTCGTATTCGCGTGCACGCGCGCCGCTGCGGATGATACGATAAAGGAACTTGCGGTTCTCCTTTGCCAACTGGGATGGCAATGAAGCCCATAAGCTATTAATACGTGGAATCTCCGTAGAGGAAGCATATTTAGAAAAATCCAGCGTATACATGTCGAGTATATTCTGCAAGGCTTCATCAACAGCCTGTCCTCCCTTATTTCCCAAAAGTGCCGTAACAGCCTCGGGCATTCCGCCACACACCAAATAGCGCTTATATTCCAATTCCAACTTACTAAGAACAATATCCGGAAGCGGCTCTATCACCTCCAAATTGTTCACATAGTGGTATGTACGTCCATCAGAAGCCTGCAAAAACTCTTTAAAGGTAACCGGATACATTCTCAGTATCTGCACCTTGCCTACAGGGACAGACATTTTCTTTTTACGAATAGCAACGCCCAGCAAGGATCCTGCTGCAATAATATGATATTGTGGAGCATCTTCACAAAAATACTTCAAGCTATTGAGCGCACCCTCACAAAGCTGTATTTCATCAAAAACAAGCAATGTCTTTCCCGCTTCAATGGGTACATCGGTAAACAAGGCAAGTTCTTTCAGAATGCGCTGCACATCTTTGGTTTTTTCAAAGACGCCTGCCAATTCTTCCACCTTGTCAAAATTGAAAATCGCAACATGTTCAAAACATTCCTTGCCAAACTCTTCCATAATCCAAGTCTTGCCTGTCTGACGAGCCCCTTTCAGCAAAATAGGTTTCCTGTTTTCACTATCTTTCCATTGCTTCAGTCTGTCTATGATATCCCTACGAATTTTCATACTTTTCCACTTTTATATGCAGAAAATGTGTAAATACTCACATTTTCTGCACAAAATAATGGCAAAGATACTATTTATTGCTTATTTCATGCAAGGATAAGCTTTCTTTTTATGCGTACTCCCCCCCGGTTTAACTATTTCAAATAAATAAAAAACCTTCACCCCCGGCATTAAAAAACTGCCGTGAGTGAAGGCCTTGCCAGTAATAAATCAAGCAATGTCTTATCCTAAGAACGAAATCAGCACACCGGCCGCTACCGCCGAACCGATTACGCCCGAAATATTACTTGCCATACAGTATTGAAGCACATGATTCTTCGGATCATACTTCAACGCAATCTCGTTTGCCACACGGCTGGCCATAGGCACGGCACTCAAGCCTGTAGCGCCAATCAGCGGGTTGATTTTCTTCTTGGTGAACAGATTGAAAATCTTCACAAAGAAAATACCCCCGGAGATAGACAAGGCAAATGCCAGGAAACCACCGATTACAATACCAATCGTAGTCCAGTTCAAGAATGCCTCAGCTGTCATCGTAGCACCAACCGACAATCCCAAGAAGATCGTGGCGGCATTCATAATACTGTTTGAAGCGGCATCAAACAGACGTGAGGTATCACTGCCTATTTCCTTGATCAGGTTACCGAACATCAACATACCAATCAAAGGCACCGAACTGGGAACAAACAAGGCAACGACCGTAGTCACCACAATGGGGAAGAAAATCTTCAGCACGCGAAGATTCTTGATCTCAACGGAAGAAGGGTATTTCTTTTCCTGTTCCTTCATATTGATACTCAATTCCTTCTTAGAGCACCACAATTTGACCACCAACGGAATGATAACCGGCACCAGAGCCATATACGAATAAGCGGCAATGGCAATAGGACCCAGCAAATGGGGAGCCAGCTTGATCGTAGTAAAGATAGCCGTAGGGCCGTCCGCCCCACCGATAATACCCAATGATGCCGCTTCTTTCGGAGTGAAACCCATCAGGATAGCTACCAGCAGTACGGTGAAAATACCCAACTGTGCAGCCGCACCGAAAATAGAGAGGCGCAGATTACGCAACATCGGACCGAAGTCTGTCAAAGCACCTACCCCCATAAAGATGATAGGCGGAAGGAAACCGGTCTTAATCAGCATATAGTAGATAAAGTTCATCAGTCCCAGGTCGTGCGCAATTTCGTGCAACGGCATTTCCCAGATGTTCTTCAACACTCCATTCACCATCACCATGCCGTTCTCATCGGCCTGGACAACACCCATGTCACCACCCGGAAAGTTGGCCAGCAACACTCCGAAAGCTATCGGAATCAGCAACAGCGGCTCGTACTTTTTCTTGATGCCCAGATAAAGCAGGATGAAGGCAATGGCATACATTATCAAGAATTGCGGTTCAGCAATGATATTGCTGAAGGCAGTCATATTATACAGTCTTTCGAATATATCTTCCATTATACAATCTTCATTAATACGTCATCCTCTGAAACCGTGTCACCCAGATTAGCGCAAATGGCGGTAATCGTACCGCTATATTCCGCACGGATGGCATTATAGGTCTTCATCGCTTCGACGTAACAAATCACATCACCTTTATTTACCTTGTCGCCCGTCTTCTTCGGGGTTTCCTGTGCATTCTTCACCAGGAAGAATTTACCTTCCAACGGAGAAAGCACATCTTTTCCTTCACCTACCGGAGCAGGAGCGGCGGCTTGTGCAGGAGCAGCGCCGGCAGCGGCTGTCAATGTAGCCGGATCTACGGCACCATACGCCACCGTGACGCGATAAGGTTGTCCGTTCACATCCACAGTCAGTACTTTGGTCTTGTTTTCAGCCTCTGCAGAAGCTGTGGCATTCGCCTTTTCCTCGCGGCGCTTCTTTACATCCGCCAGGAAGTCCTCTTTCGCCTTTCCACTCTTATAAGCTTCATACTGAGCCGGATGCATGGCATATTCAAACAGTTCTTCATCGTCCTGTCCCTTATCCCACTGTTTTTCCAGCATCATCTTGCGATATTTTTCCAACTGATCGGGATAGTTGTCCTGCGGATTGCCGTCAAAGAACTTGCGTCCCTCGCGTTCTGCCTTTTCTATGATTTCAGGAGCGAGCTTGCCCGGCAGACGTCCTGCCTTGCCCAGAATCATATCCCAGATATCATCGGCAATCATTCCCCAGCGTTCCTTGCCTTTTTCCATCGCCATCACATTCATCATGGCAAGGTTCTTCACATACTGGCTGAACGGAGTCACCAAAGGAGGATAACCTACACGCGGCCACACGTATGCCACTTCATTGAACAGTTTGATCAACAGCTCATCCTGGGTCATGAACGGCAGATTGCGTTTTGCCTTATACTTGTTGATGGATTCCAGATTCGTTTCAAGATCGGCCATCAAACTACCCATCATACCGCCCGGCAATCCCGGAGCAATCAGCAAGGAGTTCATCAGACGGTTTTTCGGGCTGATATACAATCCCAGAAAATCATCCATAAATTCCTGAACCAGAGAACGAACTTTCATATAGGCTTCCATATTGATTTCGGGTACTTTGAAACCTGCGTCCTTCAACATGGCCTGCACACTGATCAGGTCGGCATGACCGGTACCCCATGACAACGGTTCCATACCTACATCAATGTAGTCGCAACCGGCCTGGCATACTTCCAGGATAGAAGCCATATTGAATCCGGGACCTGCATGAGAGTGATACTGTACAGGGATATTCTTTATTTTCTTGATTCCGGCCACAATCTTTCCCAATGAGACGGGACGTCCGATTCCTGCCATATCCTTGATACATATTTCATCGGCTCCGGCTTCAATGAGCTGTTTGGCCATATTTACATAATATTCTACAGTATGTACCGGAGAGAAAGTGATGCAGAGCGAACATTGTGATATCATTCCGGCTTCGTGAGCATAGCCGATCGAGGGGATAATGTTGCGGATATCGTTCAATCCGCAGAACGTACGGGTGATATCGGTTCCTTGCGCATGTTTAACCTTATAGAACAACTTGCGGACATCTGCCGGTACGGGGCTCATGCGGAGACCGTTCAGCGCACGGTCCAGCATGTGAGTCTGGATGCCTGCTTCGCGAAACGGTTTCGTCCACTCGCGCACGGCTCTATTCGGATTTTCACCAAACAATAAATTTACCTGTTCAAAACCACCACCATTTGTTTCCACCCGGGCAAAACAACCCATTTCAATAATAGCCGGGGCAACCTTAACCAACTGGTCCACGCGGGGCACGTACTTACCTGCGCTCTGCCACATATCGCGGAATACCAGACTAAATTTTACTTCTCTTTCCATTTTTGATAAATGTGTTTTTCTTTTTTGGATTATAGCTTCTCAATCTTTATCACCTGACCCTTACCTGCCGTCAAAATCTCGACTGCCGCCTTAATAGCATCCATAGCACCGGCATCTGCCGTAGGTGCTACGGCAGGCGCTTTCTTGGGAGCTTCTTCGGGAGCCACCTTGTTGACAACAGTAATAAGGTACTTGCTTAGATAGATAACGATGAGGAGAATGACAAAGACAGTCGCCATACCGACCACCATCAACATCAATCCAACTCCTATGTTCTCCATAAATTTTAGTGTTATTAATAGTACTTACTACACTCATAGGTTATTCAAAGCCTAAAAAGCGCTCAAATTTAGGCATTTCGGCTTTACTTCTATCATAAACGGAATAAAAAATATGCAAAATTATTAGAAAAGGAAGAAGACGAAGAGAAAAAAGCGCGCTCAAAGCCCGAAGCGGTTATCAGGTTGTCAGCTGCGAGGGCGAAGCATACCCCCGCAGCTGAAGAACAGCAAAAATTACTTTTGATATCCTATTGTCTGTTTCTTAAAAAAGAATTTCATTCAATGGTTTACGCTTCTTTTCAGCCGGTTCATCCTCTGCATAACCGACCGGAATCAAGACAGCCGGTTCCAAATTTCCGGGCAGGCCCAACACTTCACGGCATTGGGCGGCATCAAAGTTACAAACCCAGCAAGTGCCCAGTCCCTGCTCGGTTGCCGCCAGGCAAAGATGTTCCACGGCAATGGCAATGTCAATATCCGCATGATCCTTATTATCGGCACGCCTATGCCAGGATTCATCATGGTTGGTACAGGCCACAATGATACAAGGAGCCGTAGCCAGCCATTCGCGCTTATAGCATTGCTGCAAAGCTTCCAGCATAGCTTCATCCGTAACAATGCGGAAACGCCATGGCTGGAAATTGACCGCTGAGGGGGCCATGCGCACACATTCCATGATATAATCCAACTTTTCAGCCTCAACAGGACGATTGGCATATTTGCGTGCAGAGTAGCGCGCCTTCACTAATTCTAGAAAGTTCATAAGCATTATTATTAGTTTGCGTGCAAAAATAGTAACTTTGCGCCGATAAAAGAAGTACAAATATGAAGAAACTTGTGATATTCGATCTGGACGGCACTTTGCTGAACACAATAGCAGATTTAGCAGCCGCCACCAACCAAGCCTTACTGCATTATGGCTATCCCACTCACGAAACGGAAGCATACCGTTTTTTTGTAGGGAACGGAATCAATAAATTATTCGAGCGCGCCCTGCCCGAAGGCGAGCGTACGGAAGAGAATGTATGGAAAATACGTTCACAGTTTGTCCCCTACTACGACAAGCACAATGCCGATTTAAGCCGCCCCTATCCCGGTATCCCCGAATTATTAGAGACACTGCAACAACAAGGAATCATGATAGCGGTCGCCTCCAACAAATACCAGGCCGCTACCCGAAAACTGATATCCCATTATTTTCCGGAAATCAATTTCGTAGAGGTACTGGGACAGCGTGAAGGTATCCCGGCCAAGCCCGATCCATCCATTGTATGTGACATCATGGCGAAAGCAGGAGTAAAAAATGAAGAAGTGCTCTATGTAGGCGATTCCAATGTGGATATGCACACCGCCCATAATGCCGGAGTGACAGCCATAGGCGTGGCATGGGGGTTCCGTCCGCGCACGGAACTGGAAGCATTGCATCCGGCACATATTCTGGAAAAAGCGGAAGATTTGCTGCCGCTTCTCCTGCAATGATTATTGTCACCAGACAGGTAATTCATCAAGCCCCTTGACAGACAATTTATCGAGGGGCTTGTCTTTTTCAACCGCCTCAGCATAAAAGACATCTATCGCCTCATCATTATGAATGCCAATCATCACGCTGCATTGCGTGACACATAACAAACATTACACTCTATAGAACTTCTAAACATTTCACCCTTTTGTTACGTTTATATAAATAGAGTATAAACAAAAAAAACGTATTATGTCCATCATTTATAAATTCTTATTTCCAACCAAGCCCGATGGTACCGCCATGTCACTCCTGATAGTAGCTTTACGAATCCTGTTTGGCATTTTACTGATGTCGCATGGCGTACAGAAATGGGCCAACTATGATGTCATGTCCGGCAGTTTTCCTGATCCGTTAGGAATAGGCAGCCAGCTTTCACTGATACTGGCCATCTTCGGCGAGATGATTTGCTCGATAGCTTTCATTTTCGGATTCCTTTATCGTCTGGCAATGCTTCCGATGATCTTCACCATGTGTATCGCATTCTTTGTAGTCCATGGTTCTGATCCTTTCGCCGTCAAAGAATTGGCTTTCATTTATCTGGCAGTATTCGTATTATTGTATATAGCAGGGCCGGGTAAATTCTCGTTAGACCATTTCATAGCCCAAGCGATTGCCTCCCGTAAGAAGTAACCGGATCAGATATGTTTCAAGAAGCGTTCTATATCCGCTTCCAATTTTTTATAAAGAGGTGATAACTTATAGCTGGTATGTTTGCGGAGTACAATGTCTACTCCCAACTGCCGGCGCTGGTAACTGGTCAGTTCATTATGAAACTGCATATTGTGTTCCGCCAGTTCTTTAATTTCCGTTTCACGTTCACGGCGCAGTACATTGCAGACCGGCACCAACAATCTCATGACCACATTATCCATCATGTGATGCCCCTGAATAAACATATAGGTATTCTCTTCGTTCACTCCCAATCGGGCGAACTCACCTTTCATCGCCTCTATTTCTTCCAAAGCTTTCGGGTGACGGCGTTCCAATTCCAATAGTTTACGCCTCACCCTACGGTTCATACTTTCCAAGCTTCGTTCGGGATAATAAACACTGACGTGATCCAATTTCACATACGAACAGAAATCCAGCAAAGAGAATTCGGAAAGATTGTGTTTTCTATAAAACCAGACCGACCACACAAACAGCGGATAAGCTATCTGGGAATACATGCGCATGAAAGCGACAAAATCTATCAACGGATGATCATTCAACGTTGCCATGACACAAACCTCATGCAATGCTTCGGCATAACACTGATAGTTTTCTATGGCATACGCATACGTATGAAAAACATATTTGTTATTTATAATGTAACGTGACGTATGGGTAGCTCCCTGCAACAGATAGTCATAATCACTATCCACACAAGCGATCATATTTTGCCCCAACTGAGGTCCCAGCTCGTTCATCAGTACAGATTTCTTGCCTTTTGCCAGAGTGGTCTTCGAAGGAAGCATCACCTCGAAATAGCGGGTCTCATCCTCGTACTCGCCCAGCAGGGTGCGCCAAAACGAAATATCGTCATAACTCTCGACATACGCAATAATCTTGCGCCGCGAGCGTCTGGGCTTCAATTTGTTGGCCGCACCAATATATAAGGAGGACAGATTTTCGGACAATCTTTTTCCCATAGTGTTGTCGTTAGAAATTGTTTATTTTGTAATATCGCTCACTTCGGTCACCGCATCCAGCCATCCGTCCATAATCACAGCAGGCGAATGAGTTGTCAACACAATCTGTACATTCGGATTCAATTGCCGTATCAAGGAAATAAGGCGTTGCTGCCATTCCACATGCAGAGATACTTCCGGCTCATCCATAAACAGGACTCCCCGACGGTTGTCCTGTACCAGAACCGTCAGCAAGATGACCAGAATCTGCTTCTCGCCGGAAGACAATTGATAAGGATAAAGTATATCTCCATCCTGTTCAAACAAGATTTCATTGCTTTTGCGGATGATTTTCTTACCGGTCTCACCAAACAAGTCATCCATCAGATCCTGGAATTTAGTCTTGGGGTAAGACATCTCGGCAGCACGAAGCTGACCGTCAGGGCCACCGGAGGTAAGGCACTCGATAATGCGGTTGCCAATATTTACCTGATAATCCAGATAACGCCGCTGCAATTGATAAAGCTGCCAGTCCAACTCCGTCTTTACATTTTTATCCGCCATCTTCTCCAGAAGCTCCGAGTGAATCAACGGGCGGTCAAAACTGCGGATTACATCAAAGTGTATCTGGGTAGCATCTTCCGGAGAAAAGACAAAATGTACTCCGGGAGCATAACCGTTACTCAACGCTCCACCTTCCAAAGCTGTCAGGCTGTTCACTGATCTGTTCAGAATCGTGCTCTTACCAATACCATTCACTCCGCTCAGGATATTGACATCCGGACGCAGTTCCCATGAGATATCCTTACGACCCCAAAGCCGTTTTATCTCGATACGTTTTATATAATCAGCTTGTTTTTTCATCTTTAATAGATTTACTCTTAAGCAAAGATAGAAAATATAAAAAAAACCTCCTACATTTGCACTGTTATTTTAAGGTAAAAAGAATGGCTATTCAAAAGTACAAAGGACATTTGGCACTGCTAGGCGCTGCCATAATGTGGGGATTGATGTCCCCAATTGGTAAAACGGCGTTAGAAAACGGTATTTCAGGTCTCTCGCTCGCTACATTCCGAATGACAGGAGGTGCTATCTGTTTCTGGATAGCGTCTATTTTCGCTCCTAAAGAACAAGTAAAGCCGCACGACTTGATGATGTTGTTCTTTGCAGGATTATTGGGTATTGTCCTGAATCAGGGATGCTTCACATTCGGATTGTCACTGACCTCTCCCATCGACGCTTCCATCGTAACAACCACGGCTCCTATCGCCACCATGATTGTCGCCGCCATTTATCTGAAAGAACCGGTTACCGGGAAAAAAGTGATTGGTATTTTTCTGGGATCTATCGGAGCTTTGACATTGATACTGAGCAGTCAGGGGTCAACGGATGGAAAAAGCGGAAGCATTCCGGGCGATTTGCTTTGTCTGGCCGCACAAATCAGTTTTTCGTTCTACCTGGCTATTTTCAAAGGACTGATCAGCAGATACAACATATTCACCTTGATGAAATGGATGTTCACCTATGCGGCCATCTGCTTTATTCCGTTTTCCTATCATGAGGTCTCGGCCATACATTTTCAGGAAATCTCCGCTTCCACATGGGCCTGTGTAGCTTATGTCATTTTAGGCGGAACGTTCTTTGCCTATATCCTGATGATGATCGGACAGAAAACATTGCGCCCCACAGTCATCAGCATGTACAACTATGTGCAGCCCATTGTAGGAACCAGTGTCTCTATCTTGTTAGGAATGGGAACCTTCGGCATTGCCAAAGGAATAGCTGTGGCACTGGTATTCACGGGAGTGTATATTGTGACTCAAAGTAAAAGCCGTGAGCAGATGCTGGCAGAACAGGCTGCTAGAAAAGAATGACCTCAACTACACTGCTATCCGCAACCTGACACTCTTCATCGACCATAAAAAAAGCCGTATCCACTTTTGAGTGATGATACGGCTTTTCTGTATTTAGGAATACTCAGCCAATAGGCTCCTCCAGCTTCAACTTCTCCAGATACGCCTTCGTATCCGCCCAAAGCTGTTTTGCCTGTGGATGATTCATGAACTTATCCTTTACTTTTCTAGGTTTGCAAGAAGCGAACATTCGCCCTGTAATCCCTTTCCACCGCTCATCCAAAAGCAAACTGACAGCTGTAGCAGCCCCTTGCTTGGGAGTACGGATACAAGGACGGAACAGTATGTCGGTCAACGGGTCAAACCACATATCCATACGGATGATATTGGTCGATACAATACCGGGGTCGGCAGCATTGACGGTGATCCCCTCTGCTTTCAGCCTCTCGGAAAGTTCACGGGTAAAAAGCCACAAAGCCAATTTGGTATTGCTGTAAACAGGGATACGCCAGAAACTTCCTCTCTTCCCACGGGTAAAAAATTCAGGAGTAATCCTCCCTATAGCATACGTACAAGAAACCATGTTCACAATCCGGGTTCCCTTCCCCATCAGAGGCAATAATTTCAGAGTCAGCAAAAAAGGAGCCACATAGTTCACGGCTACCGTATATTCCAGGCCATCCTCCGTTGTAATCAAACCGCTGGTACTCATTGTTCCCGCATTGTTCATCAGCAAATCTATATGCTTTCCGCGTCCCAACAAATCATCCGCGACATTAGTCACAGAGGCCATGGAAGAAAGGTCAATCTGCCTGACTTCTATCTCTTTATTGCCTGTTTCCAGAATCAACTGGTTCTTACGCTCTTCTCCTTTGAAAAGAGTGTAACACAACATGATTACATGATAACCGGCCTGTGCTACCGCACGGGTTATCTCTGTTCCCATTCCTCCATCGGCACCGGTTATTATGGCTAATTTGCTCATTGTTTCTCTAATTTTTCTATTTCACGTTCCAAACAAGGGGGTAATTTCTCTTCCAAATGTTTGTGGCATGCCATGTCAATCGTGTACATTCTGGCAATGCAGTAATTGCTATGCCCACAGTTGCAACGAGCCTTCTCCTCATTCCGCAACCGATTGACAAAACCCGGTTCATTCAGCAGTGCCCTTCCCATCTGTACAAATTCAAAACCATCATCCAATACCTCATCTATCTTCTCACGAGATACCAGCCCCCCCACATATACTAACGGAATTTCCTTTATTTCTGTTCTGAATCTCAACGCATCTTCCAAAAAATAGGCCTCTTTAAAGGGTACGGTCGGAATCATCCACTTACCTACCATACGCACCCCATATTTCAGCCACCAGCAATTCATATAATGTGTCATACTTTTTATAGGCATCGCCCCCCGCATGACATACATAGGCGCTTTGCTTACAAAGCCTCCGCTCAGCACCAGCGCATGGGCCCCATCCTGCACCAAGCGCTTCGCTACCTGCACAGCTTCATCTATTTCCATGCCTCCTTTAAAACCGTCACGCATGTTGGTTTTTACCAGGACAGCCATATCATTACCTGCGGCACACATCACTTCCTCCATCACCATATCCATAAAGCGCATGCGGTTCTCCAACGAGCCGCCGAACTCATCCTTACGATGATTGGTGTAAGGTGAAAGAAACTGGCTGATAAGATAGCCATGACCTGCATGCACCTCCACCGCGTCAAATCCGGCCTCACGCGCCAGATTGACCGACTGACCGTATGCCTTTGCCATCTGCGGCAGTTCCTCCTTACGCAAACCACGCACGAAAGTAGGCGAATAAAGATTAAAACCGGAAGAAGCCCCTACGGGCATCACTCCACAAATACTTTTGTGCGACATATTTCCACAATGTCCCAGCTGAATGCTTGCAGCAGCCCCTTCTTTATGAATCGCATCGGTTATATCCCTCAAGCCCGGCACTATTTCAGGGCGCATCCATAATTGCCTGTCGAAAGAAAGACCGCTCTGTGTAACAGCTGCATAAGCAATAGTAGTCATTCCCACTCCACCTGCTGCCACCGAGCAGTGATAATCCTTCAATTGCCGGGAGGGCGCATTGCCCGGACACATACTCTCAAAAGCGGCCGAACGAATCGTACGGTTACGCAAAGTCAGCGGCCCGATAGAAGCTGGAGTAAATAATTTAGAGTTCATCATTCATATTTTATGTTTTGCTTTCATCATTTCCTAAAACAGAAACGGTATACTATCTAATTTCAATAAATAAAAGGAATCATTCTTTTCTTTTTCCCCACCGCGTCTTTACCAAACTCTTCCCGATAACGGTTACGGATAGAATTGGCACGTGGTGCCAGATTAGCAAACGTCCACAGCACAAACACCCACGCAGCCGGCGAACAGGTGAGTACGGCAAATCCCGTCCATTCCACCAGCTCGCCAAAATAGTTGCCCGAAGTGACATACCGGTACATTCCCTTCTGTGGCAAATAATGGCGGGTGTCACCCGGTTTACGCAAATGACGGATCACACTGTCGGAATGCAAATTAATGCCCATCCCGATAAAGAATAAAATTGTCCCCATCCAAAACGAAGGAGTACTGAGCCAAGCATCCGTATAGAGTCCTTCCGGAGCCAGATAGAACAACCATTCCCCCTGTATCAGTCCGTTCAGGACATTAAAGACCACTCCCATCAGCATAATGGCAAGAGGCATCCGGCTCTTTCCTTTCATCAGGAAAGGGAAGATGAAAGAACGCTGGAAATAGTGTAATTCAAAAAGGAGAAAAAAGAGGAAAGGAGCAGCATCCATACGTACGTTGCTGTTCCACCACAGATAAAGCATTACAAAAAACACAGGCGCCTCCATCAGCACCCAACCTAATTTATTGTTCACTGAAAGTCCCCATTTCGGGGTGTGGAACATACCATAACCGGCACGTACATAATAAAGAGCTACAAATACAATCACCGCAAGCGCAGACATTGCCAATAGCAAGAATTCAAAAGTTTGTTGTCCCATACTCGTTCCTCCCTAGATTAAATTTAGTAAGTCACTAACAAATTTAAGGGAAAAATCAGAGGTAAGCAACAATTAAGAGATTTTTTGCGAGAAAAAGAAAGGTTTACCTTATAAACCAATCCGGCTGAGATGTATCTACATTGTCGGAGTTCAAACAGGAAATTATACAGCAATGTACCAACGATTGAAAAAAACAATCATAGCGAAGACGACGGAGCATCTTTTCTATCGTATCCATGTAGTCATTATAGACGTGAGTTCGGGATAAAATGGTTTTGAAAGAAAGCCTGTTTATCCTACCGTCCGGTTACGGATTATCCCACCACCGCAGAAAGGGGCTTAAGCCTATGATTCCGCATCCTGTATAAAGACAAACGAAGTTATGCTTTACCGTGTTGTACTGGTGCTATGCTGATGGTCGCGGATAGGACGCAATGTAAAGCCGTAAGCGTTGTTTGGGCCATAGATGGCATCAGCCTTCCCATTAAGCAGGGTGTCCAATTCTCCGAGTACGGTTTTGTTTCTATTTTCGCGTGTAATGAATTGCCGTTCTTTCCGAAAATCATGTAATTGGGGTTATATTATCTGTAATCCATCTACCGGCGTTCTCTGTAATCCGCTGTAATTTTGTACAGTGAAAAGAAAACAAGAAACGATAAACATTAAATTCACAGCGATTATGAAACGTATAACTATTTTAACGGCCACTTTCCTCTGCCTTTTCGGTCTGATGGAAAGCCCGGCGCAGAACACTCAAAGTAGTAGAAATATGGAAAAACTGAAATTAACACAGGAATGGGACAAGACGTTCCCGAAGAGCGACAAGGTAAGCCACAGCAAAGTGACCTTCGTTAACCGTTACGGCATCACGCTCGCCGCTGACTTGTATGTACCGAAAACGACCGCCGGAGGAAAATTGCCTGCCATCGCTGTCAGTGGTCCGTTCGGGGCTGTAAAGGAACAGTCATCGGGACTGTATGCCCAGACTCTTGCCGAACGGGGATTCCTGACGATTGCTTTCGACCCATCGTTCACAGGTGAAAGCGGTGGCCAGCCCCGCTACATAGCTTCGCCGGACATCAATACAGAAGACTTCTCGGCTGCGGTGGATTACCTTGCAACACGTCCGGACGTGGATGCTGAACGTATCGGCATAGTAGGTATTTGTGGCTGGGGCGGATTTGCCATCAACGCGGCTGCCAACGACACACGTATCAAGGCAACGGTAGCTTCCACGATGTACGACATCAGCCGTTGTTCAGCAAATGGTTATTTCGATGCCAATGACAATGCTGATGCACGCTATAAGATGCGTCAGGAACTCAACGCCCAACGTACGGAAGACTACCGTACAGGTACTTATCCCCGCACCGTGATGAACCCGAAGCCTGCCGACGACGCGCCGCAGTTCATGAAGGATTATTACGACTATTACAAGACCGAACGAGGCTATCATCCTCGTTCCATCAACTCTGGTTTAGGTTGGAACAAGACCTCCAATCTCGCATTTCTCAACGCACCTATTCTTGCGTATGCCGATGAAATCCGCAGTGCCGTGTTGCTCATTCATGGTGAGAAAGCCCACTCCCGCTATTTTAGCGAAGATACTTTCAAGAAACTGAAAGGCGACAACAAGGAACTGATGATTATTCCTGGTGCCGTGCATACGGATTTGTATGACCGGACGGATGTTATTCCGTTCGACAAGCTGGAAGAGTTCTTCAAGAAATACCTGAAATAAAGAAAACCTGAATAACAGTGATAGCACCTGCCACTCCAATGATGGTGGCAGATGCTTTTGAGTGATTTGTAGTTTCAACGTAATTTTGCAATGTGAAAATCAGAAGAATAACTGTTTGAAACAAGGATTATAAAATATGAAAAGAAGAACCTTTTTAAGAAACAGTTTGCTGACTGCTGGCGGCGTATTGCTTGGGGGGGCGACTATTTTCCGTTTTCTGAAAGACTGCAAAATGGAAGAACCTCCTCATCTGAGAAAGAAACCGTGCTGCTTATGACCGCTGGAGATAATAACGAGCATACTTTCGACCAGGCTTTGAGTTATTTTCATATTATCAGCGGTGTGTTGGGTGGGAAAGAGGCCGGGACTTATCTGGCAGGCGGTTGTAGGGGATGTGAAAATACAGCCCGTCAAATCGCACCTGAGCACCTTGAGAAAGCCTATAAAATGGGATTGGAATTATAACATATAAAATCCGTCAGGGCTGGCTTCAGCTCTTGGAAGAGGCAATGTGAACGTGACTTTTGAAATCAATAAGACTGATAACTAAAATAATATTCTAAATGAAACTGATTAAAGATACTGAATTTGGGGGCGAGCGTCCCCTGTTCGAGTCCCATGATCTCCGTCTGGAAAATGTGATTATCCGCGCTGGTGAATCGGCCATCAAAGAGTGTAGCAATATAGAAGCTGTAGATTGCCGTTTCGAGGGTAACTATCCCTTCTGGCATGTACACGGTTTCAAAATCGACCGTTGTTATTTCGATGTCGGAGGTCGCTCGGCCTTGTGGTACTCCGACCACCTGAAAATGACCGACACGATTATCGACGCACCGAAAATGTTCCGTGAGATGGACGAAATAGACATTGAGAACGTAACGATGAACGATGCCGATGAAGTGTTCTGGCGTTGCAACGGCATCCGCATCAAGAATCTCAAACTGCAGGGCGGCACCTATCCTTTCATGTTCAGTAACGACATTTATGTGGACGGATTGGAGAGCGACAGCAAATATGTGTTCCAGTACGTGAAGAACGTAGAAATCCATCGTGCCAAAATCACGACGAAGGATGCGTTCTGGGAAGTTGAGAATGTGACTATCTACGATTCCGAACTCAACGGCGAGTACCTCGGCTGGCATTCGAAGAACCTGCGTCTGGTCAATTGCCATATCACCGGTGAACAGCCGCTCTGCTACGCTCACGACCTCATACTGGAAAACTGCACCTTCGGACCAGACTGTGACCGTGCATTCGAGTACAGCACGTTGCAGGCCGATATTCGCGGAGCCATCACGAATATCAAGAATCCAATGTCGGGACGCATCGTAGCCGATGAATACGGCTCCATCACCATAGACGAGAACATCAAGGCTCCTGCCGATTGTGAAATCCGTCTCCGGGACGATCGTACTTGTTTCACCGATTAAGATGAAGGTATGAAATACGACTTCGATGAACAAATTTCGCGCCGGGGAACCGATTCCTACAAATGGGACAGTGCCGAAAACGAGAATGTATTGCCAATGTGGGTGGCTGATATGGATTTCCGTACAGCCCCTGTTATCGTCGATGCTTTGCACCGACGGGTAGAACACGGCATTTTCGGTTATACCCGTGTGCCCGACAGTTATTACGAGACTGTTATAGACTGGTTCGTACATCGTCACGGTTGGAAGATGGACCGTGAATGGATTATTTACACATCAGGTGTGGTGCCGGCGGTATCGGCAATCATCAAAGCTTTGACCGTTCCGGGCGACAAGGTGCTGGTGCAGACACCCGTCTATAACTGTTTCTTTTCGTCCATCCGCAACAACGGGTGCGAAATGGTCTCTTCTCCGTTGGTCTTTGCAGACCATACTTACACGATTGATTACGAAGACTTGGAGCGCAAGGCTGCTGATCCGAAAATAAAGGTGATGCTGCTGTGCAATCCTCACAATCCTGCCGGAAGAGTCTGGAAACGTGAGGAACTGGTACATATCGGAGAAATCTGTATCCGCCACGGCGTTACAGTCGTTTCGGACGAAATTCACTGTGAACTGGTTTTTCCAGGATATTGTTACACGCCGTTTGCCTCTATCTCAGAAGATTTTTTGCGACATTCCGTCACCTGCATATCCCCCAGCAAGGCGTTCAATATCGCCGGATTGCAAATTGCAAACATCGTCTGCGCCAATGCCGACCGCCGTGCGAGAATCGACCGTGCCATCAACGACAACGAAGTATGCGATGTCAATCCGTTTGGAGTAATCGCTACCCAAGCGGCTTATAACGAAGGGAAAGAGTGGTTGGACCAACTTATCGAGTATCTACACGCCAATTATCTCTATATGCGGGATTTCTGTCGTGAGCATCTGCCGGAGTTTCCTGTCACAATATTGGAAGGAACTTATCTTGTCTGGATGGATTGCCGCAAACTCGGTATATCTTCGGAGGAACTCGAACGGCGATTGGTCACCGAAGCCCGATTGTGGCTTAATGCAGGAACTATGTATGGCGCGGAGGGCGAAGGATTCATGCGTTGGAATATCGCCTGCCCTCGTAATACACTGACAGAAGGGCTGAAGCGTTTTGTGCATTTTGTAAAAAAGACTTCAATAGATGCATAAGATATTCATAACGAGAATGCAATAAACATCAAAAGAAATGATATTTATCCGAAAAATAATTGTTTCTGGTTATTTGCTGATTGCTCTTCTGCTTTTGGCCATTTCCTATATCATCATGCACCGAAATGCGAACTGTATCAAACGGTATAAGAAAGAAACGACAGATTTGATAGGGTAACTGAAACATTCTGTGGTACAAAACGAGTCACTGATTGCTTCCCGCAAGAAAGCGGTGCATGCCATTCTCCATGAATTGCGTACACCGCTGACGACAATAACCGGGCCGCACTGTTGGATAAAGAGGATGTCTCTAAACCGTTATCTCTGTTTCAACGGCACATATTCCAACTCTTCCAATACATTCTTGTAGGCCGGACGAATAATACGCTTTCCTTCAAAGTTCAATTCTTCATTGCGATGTGCGCACCAGCCCACGATACGGGCCATTGCAAACAACGGAGTAAAGATTTCCTGAGGCAAACCAATCATTTCATAAACAAATCCTGAATAAAAATCAATATTGCTGGACACCGTCTTGCCGTTATTCTTAATCTTTCCGAACATAGCAATGGCACGTTCCTCCAACAATTCCAGGAAAGCAAACTCTTCTTCCTTACCTTTTTCTTTTGCCAAGTCACGAGCCAGTTCTTTCAACAAGATGGCACGAGGATCGGAAATAGTATAAACCGCATGGCCGATACCATAAATCAGACCGGACTTATCATACGCTTCCTTATTCAACATACGGGTAAAGTAAGTATCAATTTCGTCCACATTGGTCCAATCCTTGATGTTTTCCTGCAAATGATGGAACATATCCGCCACCTGAATATTCGCCCCTCCGTGAAGCGGACCTTTCAACGAACCGATACCGGCAGCAATGGCCGAGTAAGTATCCGTACGGCTGGAAGAAACAACACGGACGGTAAAAGTCGAGTTATTACCACCTCCATGTTCAGCCTGAAGCACCAACAGCAAATCAAGCGTACGCGCATCGAGATCCGTATAATCCTTTTTCAACATATACAGGAAATTTTCCGCAACTGACAGTTTTTCACGCGGATGGCGGATATGCAATGAACGTCCGTAGGTGGCATGACGCAACATGTTATAAGCGTATGCAATAATGGTCGGGAACTTGGAAATCAAGTCAATACTCTGGCGCATCAGGTTATCGCGCGAAGTATCATCCGCCTGCGGGTCAAAACGGTACATCTCGAGCACACTACGGGCCAGAATGTTCATAATGTTATTTCCCTCCAGCTCAATGATATTCATCTTGGTCTTCTGCTCCAACGGTGTATTGTCATTAATCAGTTCACAGAAAGACGCCAGCTCTTCCTTGTCAGGCAAATGACCGGACAATAGCAGATAGGCCACCTCCTCAAAACCAAAACGTTTCTCTTTAATGATGCTATGTGCCAGATCTTCCAAATCATACCCACGATAGAAAAGTTTGCCGGGAATCGGTTTCAATCCTCCGCCGGGAATACGTTCATACCCTACTACATTGCCTATCTTGGTCAACCCAACCAAGACACCAGTACCGTCTTCGTTACGCAATCCGCGCTTTACATCATACTTCTTGAACAGTTCGTTCTCAATCCGGGTGGCATTCTTCATTTCCTCGGAGAGTTTGTAAATGATATATTCTTTCTTCATATCCGTGAGTTTTTAGGAGTTTATTCTTTCTATGATTTCTTTCGTAAACGCTGATGTTCCAAGTGAAACACCTCCGGGCATAAAACGGGCAAGGTCATGAGTAGCCCATCCCTCGCCAAAACTGGATTCCAAGGCATTCACTATCAGCTCTGCCGCCTTATTCCAGCCAAAATGTTCCAGCATCATGACAGCCGAGAGAATTAATGAGCAAGGATTCACCACGTCTTTTCCGGCAATATTGGGAGCCGTGCCATGAGTCGCCTCAAAAATGGCATGGCCGGTATTGTAATTGATGTTCGCTCCGGGAGCAATCCCGATACCGCCTACCATAGCAGCCAACTGATCTGAAATGTAATCTCCGTTCAAATTCAAGGTAGCCACCACTGAATATTCTTCGGGAATCAACAAGGTGTTCTGCAAAAACGCATCGGCTATGCAGTCTTTTATCACCAGTCTGCCCGATGCAACGGCATCACCGAACTCACGCTCCGCCAGTTCATACCCCCATTTTTTGAAGCCGCCTTCAGTAAATTTCATGATATTTCCTTTATGCACCAACGTCACTGACGGCAAGCCATGCTCTAAAGCATAGTTGCACGCCGCACGTACCAAACGTTCCGTTCCTTCTCTGGACACCGGTTTTACACCAAAAGAAGAACTTTCAGGGAATCGCACTTTCGTCACTCCCATTTCATCGTGCAAAAAACGATAGAACTTCTCAGCTTCCAGCGTACCTGCTTCCCATTCTATACCTGCATAAATATCCTCCGTATTTTCACGGAAAATATGCATATCCACTTTCTGCGGCTCCTTCACCGGAGATACCACTCCGCTGAACCAGCGTACAGGACGCAAACACACATACAAATCCAACGTCTGACGCAAAGCCACATTCAAAGAGCGGATGCCACCTCCTACGGGAGTAGTCAACGGGCCCTTAATCCCTACGCCATATTCTTGAAACGCTTTCATGGTCTCATCCGGCAACCAGGAGCCTGTTTCATTAAAAGCACGCTCCCCTGCCAATACTTCCATCCATTCTATTTCATGTTCATCGCCATACGCCTTCTTCACGGCTGCATTGACTATGGCTTGCATAGCGGGAGTGATTTCCACTCCCACTCCGTCGCCTGTAATATAAGGTACTGTCTTTTTCATCTTTTATCTTGCATTTAGAGCAGAGCCGGCACGGAACCAACCTATCTGCTGTTCGTTATAGGTATGTTGCACTTCAAAACAATCCTTGCTCCCATCCTCGTGATACAAGGTCACAGTCAGATTTCTTTCGGGAGCAAAGTCCGCCAATCCGCTGACGGTAATCAAATCATGTTCCTGAATCTTGCCGTAGTCCGCCTTGTCTATAAAAGTCACCGCCAGCATTCCCTGCTTTTTCAGATTCGTCTCATGAATACGGGCGAAACTCTTCGCCAGAATAACCTTTACATTCAGGAAGCGAGGCTCCATAGCGGCATGTTCACGACTGGAACCTTCGCCATAATTTTCCTCTGCAACCACAATGGAACTGATCCCTTTGGCCTTGTATTGCTTGGCCGTACCCGACACACTCTCATACGTATTTGTCAAGCGGTTCCACACCTTGTTCGTCTCACCGTTGAAAGCGTTCACCGCTCCCATCAGCATATTGTCCGAGATATTTTCCAGATGGCCACGGAAACGCAGCCACGGGCCTGCCATTGAAATATGGTCTGTGGTACATTTGCCTTGCGCCTTAATCAGTAAAGGCATATCTGCAAAATCTTTTCCATCCCAAGCCGCAAACGGAGCCAGCAATTGCAAACGCTGTGATTCGGGATTCACTTTGATTTCTACCTGCGCGCCTTCCGGAGCCAGATAGCCTGGATTTCCCTGAGTAAAACCGGCCGACGGCAATTCATCCCCTGCGGGAACTCTCAGTTTCACCTTCTCACCATTCTGATTGATCAAAGCATCCTTCAACGGGTTGAAGCACAAATCACCTGCAATGGTCAGGGCCAGCACCACTTCGGGAGAAGCCACAAAGGCATGTGTATTCGGATTGCCGTCCGCACGTTTGGCGAAATTACGATTGAAAGAGGTCACAATCGAGTTCTTACGGGCCGGGTCATCTGTGTGCCGCTTCCATTGGCCGATACATGGGCCGCAAGCATTGGCCATTATGGTAGCTCCTATTCTCAGAAAAGCATCCATCATGCCGTCACGCTCGGCTGTAGCACGAATCTGTTCCGAACCCGGATTGACAATCAAAGGAGCCGCCACTCTTAAATGCTTCTCGGCTACCTGCCGGGCGATGGAAGCCGCACGGCTTAAATCTTGATAAGAGGAATTGGTGCATGAACCGATCAGCCCCACTTCCATTTTACGCGGATAACCGTTGACCAGCACTTTTTCGGCAAACTCCGAAAGAGGAGTGGCGGCATCCGGTGTGAACGGTCCATTAATATAAGGTTCAAGTTCGGACAAATCAATTTCAATCACCCGGTCATAATAAGCTGAGGGATCAACCACAACTTCCGCATCAGGCTGCAAATCAGCAGACAACGCATCGGCCATGGCAGCCACTTCCTTGCGTCCGGTCGCCTCCAGATACACCTTCATCCGCTCATCATACGGGAAAAGAGAAGTCGTAGCCCCCACCTCTGCGCCCATATTACAAATAGTCGCTTTGCCGGTAGCCGAAAGCGAAGCCGTACCTTCTCCAAAATATTCGATAATGGCATTTGTCCCTCCTTTCACAGTCAGAATTCCAGCCAGTTTCAGGATAACATCTTTCGGAGAAGTCCATCCGTTCAACGCACCTTTCAAATGTACGCCGATCAGTTTCGGCATTTTCAATTCCCATTCCATGCCGGTCATGACATCCACCGCATCGGCACCGCCGACTCCGATTGCCACCATGCCCAAACCTCCGGCATTCGGAGTATGCGAGTCGGTACCCACCATCATCCCTCCGGGGAAAGCATAATTCTCCAGCACCACCTGATGAATGATACCCGCACCCAGCTTCCAGAATCCGATGCCAAAGCGTGAAGACACCTCCCGTAGGAAGTCATATACCTCGCGGTTGGTTTCTGTCGCCGTCGCAATATCCGGTCCGGCACCTTTATATGCTTGGATCAAGTGGTCACAATGCACGGTAGAGGGAACAGCCGCAGCCGTCTTTCCGGCATTGATAAATTGCAGCAGCGCCATCTGCGCCGTCGCATCCTGCATAGCCACACGGTCGGGACGGAAATTCACGTAATCCTCACCGCGTCTGTAGTTTTTCAACCGTGCATCATCGTACAAATGTATGTACAGAATTTTTTCCGCCAACGTCAACGGACGCTGCAACACTGCTCTTACCTGCCTGATCTTCTTTTCATAAGAAGCATAAAAGGCCTTTAACATATCCAAGTCATATACCATACCTACCACAATTTATAGTTACTATGTTTTTTAATCCGTTTTATCTTTGGTGAGATAAAGAAATCAATAGAATCCTTGTGTAGTCTATAATACATTTAACAATATAAAACACAAAGCACTTTTAGAGAGATAATTATTATCTTTGCAATTCTTATAAAAAAGAACAAATATGAACCAGCACAAATCCCTCTCTACTATTATTAACAAATTACAACGCAAAGAGTTGTTGCTTCACATGGAATATAATTACGAAAAAGAAACTTTCAAGCAACAGACCGAAGCGATGGGCATCGACCGCAAGGTAAAACGCGGCATGTGCTGGTATCCGGTCTGTACAGGCAGAAGCTATTACAACTCTTTAAACCAACTGGTTATAGAGATAGAGAGGCAGGAAGACAAAGAAATAGAACATGTATTCGAATTCGGACGTCCCGTCTGCTTTTTCACTCAGGATACCTCGGGAAGCATTCATTATTTCAACTTCACAGCCACCGTGAACTATGTGGATGAGGACCGAATGGTCATTGTCCTGCCATCGGCAGACGCTTTGCTCAGCATACAGTCCACCGAGTGCCGGTTGGGTGTGCAACTTTATTTTGACGAGACCAGTTACCGGTTGATGTTTGAGGCTTTAAGCCAAGTTATCAAAGCGAAAGACAACCGTCTGGCAGAGCTACGGGAAATTTTCCACGGTACATTAAAAGCACAAACATTCAGTTTTAGTCCCGCCCGTTTCCCATGGCTGAACAGTACACAAGAAGAAGCGGTGAACAAGGTGATGCACGCCAAAGATGTAGCCATTGTCCATGGCCCTCCCGGAACGGGAAAGACCACCACGCTGGTAGAAGCCATTTATGAAACGCTGCACCGCGAGAACCAAGTGATGGTATGCGCTCAAAGCAATATGGCTGTAGACTGGATTAGTGAAAAGCTGGTCGATCGCGGAGTTCCCGTATTACGAATCGGCAACCCCACCCGTGTCAATGACAAAATGCTTTCTTTTACCTATGAACGCCGTTTTGAAAGCCATCCGGATTATCCTCAACTTTGGAGTATCCGAAAAGCCATACGCGAACTCTACCGCCGTTCGCGCAAAGGTGCGGAACGGGAAAACATACGTCTGAAAATTAATTCATTGAAAGACCGTGCCACCGAACTGGAGATCCGCATCAACGAATCGCTGTTCGGCGAAGCGCGCGTCATAGCCTGCACATTGGTAAGCTCTGCCAACCGGGTTCTGACAGGACGTAAATTCGGTACTTTATTTATAGATGAGGCCGCACAAGCATTGGAACCCGCCTGCTGGATCGCTATCCGCAAGGCAGACCGGGTTATTCTGGCAGGAGATCATTGCCAGCTCCCCCCTACCATAAAATGTGTGGAGGCGGCACGAGGCGGACTGGACCAGACCTTGATGCAGGAAATCGTGCAGAACAAACCCGAAACGGTTTCTCTGCTGAAGGTTCAATACAGAATGAATGATGAGATCATGCGTTTCTCTTCGGAATGGTTCTATCAGGGGGAATTGAAATCTGCCCCCGAAGTAAAATACCGGGGAATCCTGGATTACGACACCCCTATAGAATGGGTGAATACGGAAGGGATGGACTGTAATGAGGAATTTGTGGGTGAAAGTTTCGGCCGCATCAACAAAACCGAAGCGGCACTATCCATTTCCCAACTGACTCATTACATTCATAAAATAGGAAAAGAACGTTTTTTGGAAGAGCGGATTGACGTGGGGCTGATTTCTCCTTATAAAGCGCAGGTACAATATCTCCGCCTGCTGATAAGACAAAACGCTTTTTTCAAGCCTTACCGGCACCTTATCACCGTCAATACGGTAGATGGTTTCCAAGGGCAGGAACGGGATGTGGTCTTAATCAGTCTGGTACGCGCCAATGAAGACGGACAAATAGGTTTTCTGAATGATTTGCGAAGAATGAATGTCGCCATCACACGCGCACGCATGAAACTTATTATATTGGGAGATGCTTCCACGCTGACAAGACATCCGTTTTATAAGAAATTATATGAGTATATCCAGTCGTTGCAGGAATAAGAAAAAATCAAAACGAACCCAGGCCGTCATACCGTAATCTGTCATCATCGTATGACAGTCTGGGTCAGTTTTGACACAAACAAATATCCATCAAGACAATTTGCTCATAAATTTCTCTTTATCCACAATATAACGTACATGCGTACCTTCCCCGATCACGCCCTTGCTATCTTGCGCCCGCACTTCAAAAGTAAGTTTTCTGCCTTCCACCTCTTTTAATACGGCAGTGGCCGAAACCGTGTCTCCCACAGCCGAAGGCTTGATATGGGTGGTGTTCATCATAGCTCCTACCGTAGTGGAACCTTCGGGCAACCCGCCCGCCACCGCATTCATGGCTGCATTTTCCATCAACGCTACCATAGCGGGAGTAGCAAACACGTTCAAATCTCCGCTGCCCATTGTGGCAGCTGCATTTTCTTTCGATACGACTGCAGTCGAAGTATAAGTCAGTCCTGTTTCCATCATTCTATCTTTTTATTCTGAATACAAATGTAGCTGAATATCCCATATTATACAAATCTATTTTTTCGCATTCTTATGTGAAATGACTTCGAAGCACTCGATAGCTATTTTTAATTTCTTATAAAAGAAGAACTAATAAAGATAAAACAAAATCTCTTCCAAGTGTTTTTATTACCTTTGCAATCCTATTTGAACAGAAACAAAATAAATATGATAGTTTGTATTGCCGAAAAACCTTCCGTAGCCCGTGACATAGCGGATGTACTGGGAGCAAAAACAAAAAAAGACGGATATATAGAAGGGAACGGATATCAGGTTACCTGGACATTCGGACATCTCTGTACCTTGAAGGAGCCTCACGAATACACTCCTTCATGGAAAGCATGGAGTCTGTCCAGCCTTCCCATGATCCCTCCCCGTTTCGGCATAAAGCTGATCAGCAACCCGGGCATTGAAAAACAATTTCACATCATAGAAGGACTGATGCAAAATGCCGATGAAATTATAAACTGCGGTGATGCCGGCCAGGAAGGAGAACTTATTCAACGGTGGGTCATGCAGAAAGCAGGAGCACACTGTCCGGTAAAACGCCTGTGGATTTCCTCCCTGACTGAAGAAGCCATACGCGAAGGATTCAACAAGCTAAAAGACCAGAAAGAGTTCCAACCTTTATACGAGGCCGGCTTAAGCCGTGCCATCGGCGATTGGGTATTAGGCATGAACGCTACCCGGCTCTATACCTTAAAATACGGACAAAACAGACAGATACTATCTATCGGACGAGTGCAGACCCCTACTTTGGCACTGATAGTGAAGCGCCAGCAAGAGATCGAGAACTTCACCCCGCAACAATATTGGGTACTGGCTACCTTATATCGGGAAACTACCTTCTCCGCCATCATCCGCAAAAGCGACGAGGAACTGGCTCAGGAAGAAAGTGACGCCAAAGAGAACCCCAAGAAAGCCAAAAAGACCGAAGAAAACAGGGGAATTCCTCCCATTCTCGACCTTGCTACCGGACAGGCACTCATGGAGCGCATCAAGAATGTTCCTTTTACCGTGACCGAAGTGGCAAAAAGACAAGGGACAGAAGCTCCTCCCCGTCTTTTTGACCTGACTTCCCTGCAGGTGGAATGCAACAAAAAATTTGCTTATTCGGCCGATGAAACTTTGAAGCTTATCCAGTCACTGTACGAGAAGAAAGTGACCACCTACCCCCGTGTAGATACCACTTTCCTAAGCGATGACATCTATCCCAAATGCCCTAATATATTGGCAGGGCTAACTCCATACACTGCATTTACCGCTCCATTGGCAGGACAAAAGCTTATCAAGTCCAAAAAAGTATTTGACAATTCGAAAGTTACGGATCACCATGCCATCATTCCTACGGGACAGCCCCCCGTAAATCTGACAGATATGGAGAAACGAGTGTTCGATCTGGTAGCACGGCGCTTTATTGCCGTATTCTATCCCGACTGTAAGTTTGCCACCACGACCGTAATAGGCGAAGCGGACAAGATAGAATTCAAAGCCACAGGAAAACAGATTCTGGATTCCGGATGGCGCGTTATCTTTGCCAGACCACAAACCAATCTGCCAGAAGGTATGACCGATCCTGATGCAGAAGCTCGTGAAAGTGACGAAGAACACTCCTTGCCCGCTTTTGTGAAAGGAGAAAGCGGACCGCATCTGCCCAAACTGGACGAGAAGTGGACACAACCCCCGCGGCCATATACAGAAGCAACCCTGCTGCGCGCCATGGAAACTGCCGGCAAGCTGGTAGATAATGACGAGTTACGCGATGCGTTGAAAGAAAACGGAATAGGACGTCCGTCTACACGCGCAGCCATCATTGAAACCCTGTTCAAGCGCCATTATATCCGTAAAGAACGAAAGAATCTGATCGCAACCCCTACCGGAATAGAGCTGGTGGGACTAATCCGCGAGGAACTGTTGAAATCAGCCGAGCTAACAGGTATATGGGAAAAGAAACTACGTGAAATAGAGAAGAAAAGTTATAATGCGACTACTTTTCTAAATGAATTGAAGCAGATGGTAAGTGAAATAGTACACAGCGTTTTAAGTGATAATACAAACCGCCGCGTCACCACAATAGAGGAAACAGTGACGAAAGCTGCAACAAACTCTACACCCAAACAGCCGAAAAAGAAGAACGGTACCCCACGGAAAAAAACTTCTTCAGCCACACCCGTTCCCACTATCCCGTCCGATGACGAACTGACGGGAAAACCTTGTCCGCTATGTGGCAAAGGAACAATTATAAAAGGCAAGGCCGCGTATGGCTGCTCGGAATGGAAGAACGGGTGTACCTACAGGAAACCGTTCTGATCATCACACGTTCCCTTGTACAAAGCCTACAAGAATTGTACTGTATTCAAGCAAGCCTGCATATTCCCTGGGAAGCATTGTGCCAGTCTATGAAAAGTAACACGCACAATCTTCCCGGACAAAATTATAGCTCCTTTTACCATACAAAAGAAAGTTCTTCGGGCAAATAACCGCTTCGGATACGCCACTCCTGCGGATAGAGGTTATTGGCCCGATTGCCAATGTTCTTGGCAAATCCCAGGGGAATATCTTTATAAGTTAAAAGTATATAGCCACGCGGAACAGAAGCATCCAGTGTGATCGCCTCTTTACGCAAATAAGCAATGGCTTGCTCATAGGTCAGTTCAAAACAAGGGAAACCATCACGATTCAGCAGCGTGCTCATCGCCAATGAATGATCCGGTATCACATTTTTTCCCTTCAACTCACCTATAGTAACACCCGCATGGACCACTTTCAATTCCTGCCGGAACAAGTCATATTCCGAAAGATAGGCACCGGGAAATGCTATCACCTTCGTACCTCTCACCTCAAACCGGAAATCCTCCGCCTGCTTTAACCAACTTTTCACTTCTTGGGGAAAAGAAGCAACCTGAGACGAATTTCCTTTTTCTCCTTTCCTCTTCCTTTTCGTCATTTTCTCCTTGTCCTCCCGGCAGCGGATGCAAGGAACAGCATGAGACATGGCGGCATTCTTTCTCAGTACGGCCAGGAAAAATCCCTCCCCTTTTACACTGTGAGGCAGGAAACGATAAACAGGGAAATCCTGTCCCGCCAAATTCCCGATGATCCCCCATTCCGATGACACCGGCACCTTCAGTACCTCCGCACCCAGTTCACCGGCAATCCAAGCCACATTTTCCTCATCTTCCTCCTTATTATAAGTACACGTGCTATAAATCAGCAGACCACCGGGTTTCAAAGCCGGCCATATATCCGCTAAAATCCGACGCTGACGTTGCCAACAAATCTGTACATTGTCCGCACTCCATTCTTCTACGGCAACAGGATCTTTACGGAACATCCCCTCACCGGAACAAGGCACGTCCGCCAAAACAACATCAAACAGCTCTGTCAAGGAAGTGAAATCCGCCGGATCATTATTCGTCACCACAACTTCCGCATCCCCCCACTTTATCAGATTTTCAGCCAACACCTGGGAACGGTTACGCATCACCTCATTAGCCAGCAACAAACTACCGGCGGGAAGAAGTGAACGCACATGAGTAGACTTACCACCGGGAGCGGCACAGAGATCGAGCATCACCACAGGCCCGGTAATATATGTGCGCAAGACCTGTTCCACAAACATGGAAGATGCTTCCTGCACATAATAGCAACCAGCATGAAACAACGGATCGAATGTAAAAGTCGGCCGTTGTGATAAATAGACTCCTGCATCCGCCCAAGGCACCGGTTCCCCTGTAACTTTCTCATTCCGCTTGGTACGATTGACACGGATGCTGACAGGAGGCTCGGCCTGTAAAGCAGTTTCCAACGCACGATAGGTTTCTTCCCCCATCCATTCCAGGGTTCTTGCTTCAAATTCTGATGGTAATTTCATGTTTTTTCCTTTTTATAGGACAAAAATACGATGATATTTCGGGATTATATGAATTTTTTCTGTCTATTTGCAACCTATTTCCCAATTCGTTCCGTCTAACTAGCAGAAAACAATAATAAAGATATAAAAACATGAAACAGTTACTTTTTATTTTAGCCTTGCTCATGGGGACTTGCTTCGCAATCCATGCCCAGACAATCAAACTAGTGCCTTCCGCCCTTGACAGCACCCGGATGGATACAGTCGTTGTAAGCGAATTACAAGATGTGGATGAAGATCAAGACGCCACCATACATAACACCAATCCAGCTTTCGATGATTGGAGCAGCGGCCCTCCTACTTCAATAGCAATAATCGCACTCATCATCTGTTGCGGACTGCCTTTCTTTATTGTAGCTATTGTACTTTGGTTCAGATACAAGAACAAACAAGCCAAATACAAACTGGCTGCAGAGGCCTTGGCAGCAGGACGGACCATTCCGGCCGAACTGTTCAACGATCCCGAAGAACAGGAAAATGCTGTAATGGCAAAGGGAATCAAAAATATATTCTTAGGTATTGGTCTGGGAGTCTTCCTTTGGATATTGACCTATGAAGAAGGATTGGCAGCTATCGGATTCCTTATTTTCTGTATGGGGCTGGGACAAGTATTGATAGCTTATACTACCACTCCACATAAGAGTAAAAAGACAGATACTCCCCACAACGAAGAATAAAGATGAGCCAAATCAACGACATAGCGTTGGTAGCACAAGTGGTGGTTTTCAAAAACACCCGGGCGTTTGATACTTTGGTCAAAAAGTACCAATCGCCCATCAGGCGTTTTTTCCTACACCAGACATTGGGAGATGCAGAGCTCAGCGATGACCTGGCACAGGAAACTTTTATAAAAGCATATACCAACTTGGCTTCATTTAAAAACCTGTCCAACTTTTCCACATGGCTTTACCGGATTGCTTATAATATATTTTATGACTATATTCGCAGCAAAAAAGAAACGTCCGGACTGGAAACTTGGGAAATAGATGCTGCTTACCAAACAGAACAAAGGCAAGTAGGTGAGCACATGGACATATATCGGGGATTGAGCCAATTAAAAGAGGCGGAGCGTACCTGCATCACCTTATTTTTTATGGAAGATCTTCCGATAGAAAAAATAGCAGTGATCACAGGAATGCCTGTGGGAACAATCAAATCCCATTTATCACGCGGAAAAACGAAATTGACAACTTTCTTAAAACAGAACGGTTATGATGGAAAATGATGATAAATTAATTAAGAATTTCATGCTTGCCAACAAACATGAAATTGAAGACAATGGATTTTCACGACGGGTTATCCGCCACCTCCCCCAACAAGCCAAGCGGTTATCGGATATGCTCAGTGTAGCCTGCGCCATTGTCTGTTGTACATTCTTCTATATTTTCAATGGCTTTGAAGTTCTGTACCAGGCTATCAGTGACATAATCACTTCCCAAGCCTATTATCTGATCAGTGATACGAATTTCCAGTCATGGGTCATTGCCACCGTGGTTCTTGCCATCATCGGCGTACAACGTGTATGCAGTTTCAAATGGTAAAACCGAAATAGACTCGTTTTTTATGCTCGGAAAAGAAAGATTTTGCGTACTTTTGCAATCTATAAAATGAATTTCCGAGCATGAAACAATATTTAGATCTGTTAAATCGTATCTTGACCGAAGGCGTTCACAAAGAAGACCGTACCGGAACAGGAACCATCAGTATATTCGGCCATCAAATGCGCTTCAATCTGGAAGAAGGCTTCCCTTTGGTCACAACCAAAAAACTACATTTAAAATCCATCATCCATGAACTTTTATGGTTCCTGCAAGGTGACACCAATATAAAATACCTGCAAGACAATGGAGTACGCATCTGGAATGAATGGGCCGATGCAAACGGTGACCTGGGACACATCTACGGTTACCAATGGCGTTCCTGGCCGGATTATAACGGGGGTTTTATTGACCAGATTTCCGAAGCAATAGAAACCATCAAGCATAATCCGGATTCACGACGTATCATTGTCAGCGCATGGAATGTAGCCGATTTAACTAAGATGAATCTTCCTCCTTGCCATGCTTTTTTTCAATTCTACGTTGCCAACGGACGCTTAAGCCTGCAACTTTACCAACGTAGCGCAGATACATTCCTGGGAGTACCTTTCAATATCGCCTCCTACGCATTATTGCTGCAAATGGTGGCACAAGTAACTGGATTGCAAGCTGGTGATTTCGTTCATACATTCGGTGACACACATATCTATACCAATCACCTGGAACAAGTAAAACTTCAATTGAGCCGTGAGCCTCGTCCCTTGCCTCAAATGAAAATCAATCCGGACATAAAGGATATATTCAGTTTCAAATATGAAGATTTTGAATTGGTGAATTACGACCCATGGCCACACATTGCAGGTAAAGTATCTGTTTAGTCACTAATCACTCATCACTATGAACATCTCAATTATAGTAGCAATAGCACGCAACCGCGGCATTGGATTTGAAAATAAATTATTGTATTGGCTTCCCAATGACTTGAAACGCTTTAAAGCCTTGACCACCGGAAATACAATTATCATGGGGCGCAAAACCTTTGAGTCACTTCCTAAAGGAGCACTTCCCAATCGCCGGAATATCGTATTAAGCCGCCGGGAAGGAGCCGCCTTTGCCGGAGCTGAATGTTTCCCCTCATTGGAAACCGCTCTATCTCACTGCAAAGAAGAGGAGGAAATATTTATCATAGGCGGTGCAAGCTTGTATAAAGAAGCAATGCACATAGCCACACAATTGTATATCACATTTATTGATGACGCATCCAAGGAAGCAGATGCTTATTTTCCCGAAATTAAGGAAGAGGAATGGAAAGAAACAGGTAGAGAAGATCACCCGACAGATGAAAAACATCTCTACCCGTATCGTTTTATTAATTATAGCCGGATAAAGTAACTGTTAGTCTTCATCAGCTAAATCGAGGATAGGCATTTGTCTCTTGATAGCCTCATTAAAAGAGATAATAGTTTCTGAACGAGCCAGCCCCAATGGCTGCAACTTATCATGAATTATGCTAAGCAAATGATGATTGTTCTTAGCATAAATCTTGATAAACATATCATATTGTCCTGTAGTGAAATGACATTCCACGACTTCAGGAATACCTTTTAAAGCCTCTGTCACTGAATCAAATTGCTCCGGATCTTTCAGATAAAGACCAATATATGCACACGTTTCATATCCGATTTTTTCTGGATCAATGACGTATTCAGACCCCTTAAGAATCCCCAGATTGGTTAGTTTCTGAATACGCTGATGAATGGCAGCACCGGATACATTGCAAGCACGGGCTACTTCCAAAAACGGAATACGAGCATTGCTGGCTATCAACCTCAAAATCTGCTCATCCAAACTGTCTAATTGATGATGTCCCATTCTTTTTAGTTTAATTTTCTGCAAAGATATGACTTTTCTCGACAATATTTGTGCGATTCATAACTTTTATTGCATAAATCCCAATAATTTAATAGAATATTCTATCTTTGTGGAAAATGAGAAAACGATGAAAAAGACATTTATTTTTATCTTATGCAGTTTATTCAGCATAGCTGTAAACGCACAAAATTTCAATGAGTATTTCGAAGACAAAACACTTCGGGCAGATTATATTTTTACCGGAAATGCCACTAAACAGGAAGTGTATCTGGACGAACTGTCAAGCCTTCCGAAATGGGCCGGACGCAAACATCATCTGGCAGAACTTCCCCTGGCAGGCAACGGTGAAATCACGATGAAAGACAAAGCAACCGGAGAAACCATTTACCGGACTTCATTCTCAAGTCTTTTCCAAGAATGGGTAAGCGAAGAAGAAGCAAGCAGGGTAAAAAAAGGATTCGAGAACTCTTTTCTTCTGCCTTATCCCAAAAAAGAAGCAATAGTGACCGTATCTCTGAAAGATGTATATCACAATGTTAATGCCTCGCTCACACATGAAGTAAATCCAGATGATATTCTGATCCATCAACGGGGAACGAACCATATCACCCCTCACCGCTATCTTCTGCAAAACGGAAATGCCGAGGATTGTATCGATGTAGCAATCATGGCTGAAGGATATACAGAAAAAGAAATGGAGCTATTTTATAAAGATGCCCAAGCAGCATGTGATGCCCTGTTCAGTCATGAACCTTTCAAGAAACTGAAGAACAAATTTAATATTGTTGCTGTAGCAAGCCCTTCAGCAGACAGCGGAGTCAGCATACCGGGAGAAGGAAAATGGAAATCTACAGCTGTTAGTTCACATTTCAACACCTTTTATTCCGACCGGTATCTCACCACCAGCCGGGTTAAAAGTATTCATAATTGGTTGGCCGGAATTCCTTACGAACATATCATTATTCTAGCCAATACAGACACTTATGGAGGAGGTGGCATCTATAACTCATATACACTGACCACAGCTCACCATCCCGACTTTCGTCCTGTTGTAGTTCATGAGTTCGGCCATAGTTTCGGAGGATTAGCAGATGAATATGCATATACCGAAGCCCCTAGCCCGCAATATCCATATAACGTGGAGCCTTGGGAACCGAATATCACTACATTGGTTAATTTCGGCAGCAAATGGAAAGATATGATTCCGGAAGGAACGGCCATACCTACTCCGACAGCTACCCAAGATACCGATCTATACACCAAGGTGGGAGTCTATGAAGGAGCAGGCTATACACAAAAGGGAATTTACCGCCCTACTACCGAATGCAGAATGAAGATAAACGAAGCCCCTGTGTTCTGCCCGGTATGCCAACGTGCATTAGAGAGACTGATAAACTTTTATACCGCGAAATAAGTTTTATAGTTAAAACGAAACAAATACAGATGAAATGATTGAAATTAAACAAGTAAAAACATCAGATGAGTCAAATTACAACTTTGTGGAAAAATTAATGCACACGGCATTTCCTCAGGAAGAACGCCGTGATACGGTACAACAGAGAGAATATTCGGATAATAATCCCCTGTTCCGTAGCAACATTATTCTAGAAGACGGTAACAGCATTGGTATGATCAGTTATTGGGCTATGGAAGATTTCTACTATATCGAACATTTTGCCATTGATCCCACGCTCAGAAACGGTGGTTATGGAAAACGTGTGTTGGAAATGATAAAAAAGCAACTAAAAAGTCCAATTGTATTGGAAGTAGAGGAACCCAATGATGAAATGAGCACACGCCGTATTCACTTCTATGAACGTTTGGAATTCACTTTGCATAGAAAGCCCTATATGCAACCTCCTTACCGTAAGGGAGATAGCGGATTGCCAATGCTCTTAATGACTTATGGAGACATAGATATGGATCGTGATTTTGAAAGAGTTAAGAACACCCTCTATAAAGAAGTTTACGGACAAGAAATCTGATGACACTCATTCTTCCATTCTTATAATACTGCCCCATGTAGGAATTATCCTCACAAAGTCTCTTGCACTATTATTAGGAGATAGATAACAGATTGAATCCGTTCTTATAGCCAATAGAAAATAAAGACAATAAAAAAAGGAAGCTGTTCATAAACAACTTCCTTTTTTATCTATACTATATTAACTAGTTTACTGACGTTGAGTAGCTGAGTAGTTAATTTTCAAAGCGTAAGCTTGACGAAGAGCCTGCTTCACATCGGTTACGATACCCATCTTTGTGTCCTTATCAACTTTCAAAGAAACGGTCATAAACGGCTGGTCTTCTTCTTTCATGTTCAAACGCTCTTGAGTAATGTAGTCCTGAACTTCAGATACTTCAGCAAACTTATCGTTCAACTGAATACGGCTTTCAGCACCCATTTTCTTTTGGAACTCCGGCAACGGCTTACCTATATAGATAAAGGAAACCAAAGACTTCTTTTCCAATTTTTCCAACTCTGTTCCTTGAGGAACCTGAAATTGAACCTTCAATGTAACCTCACGCATGGTTGTTACAATCATAAAGAAGAACAACATGGTAAAGATAAGGTCAGGCAATGAAGAGGTATTCAACTCAGGCATTCCACGTTTACCTGTTTTATTAAATTTTCCCATTACTTACCTCCATACTTTTTAGGTTCAGCCTCAGAAATCTTCTGCGGATAATATTCACGGATTGCTTTTTGCTCATCTTCATCACATTGAGCATAAGTCTTGCCAAATTTAGCCTTACCTAACTCATCACGTAATTCATTATAAGCAGCAACCAATTCATTCTGAACGTCAATATATGCTTTATAGCTAGTACCAACGTCATTCTGAACAGAGATTACGTGCTTTTCCGTAATCATACAATCACCCAGCAAAGGAATATTCTTTCTATGCTTTTCAGGCAATTTTTCGTCATCATACGGATTGACTATAAATTCTTTTGCCTTTTCTTTTAATTGCTTAATGTCAATGTAGTCCTGACCACACATCAGTTGGTCATCTTTGTTCAAACGAACCTGGAGTACATTACGTTCCTTTACAATAATATCATCTTGTTTCTGATCCTTGTTTTCGGGAGGAGGCGGAAGACGTCTCGCCAAACCACGGTCAGTATCCATTGATGTTGTAATCAGGAAGAAAATAAGCAACATAAAGGCAATATCAGCTGTTGAACTGGAGTTAATTCCAGGTACGGCTCTTTTCTTTCTTGCCATTTTACTTACTTCGTTTTTTAATTGTTAAATATCAATGAGATAATATTATTTCTTAAAGATACCAGACAGGTTGATCAAAGTACCGACAGCTGCAACTCCAAACAAGAAATAGATAGAATAGATCAGCATATCAGTTATTTTCAACCAGAAAGCATCAGTATAAGGACCTGTACCAGTCATAACAGTAGCATCCGAACCCATAGAGTAAGAAACTACCAATACTACAACCAATAATACGATACCCAACAAAGATTTGATGGCACTTTTCGGATTATCTCTTAATGCAGCGCCAAACTGTGCAATAGCACCAATTAGGGTAACAGCAACGCAAATACCAAACATTGCATACATCAAGTATATCAATGTTTCTGTATGAGCCGGTTCATTGTATTCCCCGACCGGATTATTATATCCCACGAAGTAGAACATGCCCAGCACCACCAAAATCAATGCAATGCAGACATATAATGCATAGTAGGACATTTTATATGATAACTTAGCCATTGTTCTAATTATTTTTTGTATTTCAAGTTATATTTCATGATCATGTCAAGCAAAGTGATAGAAGAATCTTCCATCTGGCTTGTGATAGCTTCAATCTTAGAAAGGATGTAGTTATAGAATACCTGAAGGATCAATGCTACAACCAAACCGAAGATAGTAGTAATCAAAGCCACTTTCATACCACCAGCTACAACTGTCGGAGAAATATCACCAGCCTGTTGGATCTTATCGAACGCCATAACCATACCGATTACAGTACCCAAGAATCCCAAAGACGGAGCCATGGCGATAAACAATGTAATCCAAGAGCATCCTTTTTCAAGGTAACCTGCCTGAACACCACCGTAAGAAACAACAGAACGTTCAACTACGTCAACGCCTTCGTCGATTCTCATCAAGCCCTGATAGCAAATAGAAGCGACAGGACCGCGAGTGTTACGACATACTGTCTTAGCAGCTTCAACATCACCTTTTTCCAAAGCAGCTTCGATGTTAGCCATCAACTTCTTTGTGTTCACTTCAGCCAAGCTTAAATAAATGATACGTTCAATACAGAAAGCCAAACCTAAAACCAATGCGATGGCTACCAATGACATAAAGTCAGCAGAACCTTCAATAAATTTAGTTTTTAACTCTTTGTGAAGACCACCACCTTCTTCAACTACTGCTGCTTCAGTAGTCTGTTCTGTTTGAGCCGGAGCTGCGTCTTGAGCCATAATAGGCTGAACTGATCCTAAAGTAAGGACTCCCATCACTGCAAGAATTGCAAATAACTTTTTCATTGTGTGTCTAATTTTTTAAGATTAATTAATTAATTGTTATTTATTTGTTTTAATTGTTTTCCTGCTTTTTGTGTTTTCCATAACAACGGCGGAGAGAGCGGGATTCGAACCCGCGAAACACTTTTGGCGTTTACACGCTTTCCAGGCGTGCCTCTTCAACCACTCGAGCATCTCTCCTTATTTCGGGCTACACAATACTATCTTTTTTAAAATCGGGTGCAAATTACAAAGAAAATCGGGAATTGCAAGCGATTTCAGCTACAAATGTATTCTTTTTTTTCGTCTTACGCAGAATTAACCCTGTCATTATTGAAATTACTCATCAAAATTAATAAACTTTAAAAACTTATTCAGCCATTTTGAACACTTTTAAAGCATTATTGGTAGTGGTTCTGTCAATGTATTCAAAATCCACAGCATAAATTTCAGCAAGTTTCACGGCTACATTCTTTATATAGGAGGACTCGTTCCGTTTCCCTCTGAAAGGGGTCGGAGCCAGATAGGGAGCGTCCGTCTCAAGAACAATCCTATCCAGAGGAATATGCGTCAGGATTCCGGGCAGAGTGCTCTTTTTAAAGGTAACAACCCCATTTATCCCAATCACAAAATGAGCATACTCCAAAACTCTCTCAGCCTCTTCCTGCGTTCCCGTGAAACTATGGAAGACTCCGCTTAACTCTGTCGTCCGGTAAGGCTCCATTACTTCAAACAACTCAGGAAAAGCTTCACGGCAATGCAGCACCAAAGGCAAATGATACTCCAACGCCCACTGGATCTGTATATCCAATGCCTTCTGTTGTTCTTTCAAATAAGTTTTGTCCCAATACAAATCCATCCCCACCTCTCCTATAGCTATAAAAGGATGTTCATCGGAAAGCATTTTTTTCATTCCATGAATACGGGATAACGAATCTGCATCAACAGAAGTCGGATGAAATCCGATCATAGGGAAACAATATCCCTGATATGCCGTACAAACGCCCAGCATTGCTTCTATGGTAGTGTCATCAATATTCGGCATGAAGACTTTAGAAACTCCGGCAGCTCTGGCACGTTCTATCACTGCCGGCAAATCTTCCGCAAACTCTTCAGCAAACAGATGGGAATGTGTATCAATCATATCACACTTTTCTATTCATCAAATGGCAAACAAAAGATTTCAATTCTTCTTTTTTCCCGGAAGGCATAGCTATGCTTTCCAATAAAGAAAGCCCTTCAGCATAATATTCGTTGATCTTCTCCTCACAAATCCTGCCGATTCCGATCTTGTCATAAAGCTTCGTCACAGCCCTAATTTTTTCTTCCGGACAGAAATCGGTGCACGATATCCATTTTTCCAGTTCCTCCCGTTGCTGTCCGTCAGCCAAAGCCAAGGCATTAATCAGCATAAACGTCTTTTTGTTGCATAAAATATCTCCTCCGATATTCTTTCCGAATACCTTCGGGTCTCCATACACATCCAGAAAATCATCCTGCAACTGGAAGGCCAATCCCATCTTAATGCCGAAGTCGTACAGCTTTTGCGCCTCATCTTCCGGAGCGTCCCCCAGCACTGCACCTATTTTTAACGCGGCGGACAAAAGCACAGAGGTCTTCAGACGAATCATCTCGATATATTCAGATACGGTAACATCATTGCGCGTCTCAAATTCCATATCCCACTGCTGTCCTTCACAGATTTCCAGAGCGGTCTGACTGAAAATATCCATCACTTGCTTTAAATAGCGATCCGGGCAATTGTTCATCAGCCGGTAAGCCAACACCAGCATGGCATCCCCCGAAAGAATAGCCGTATTCTCATCCCACACCTTATGCACGGTAGGCTTGTTTCTGCGCATATCCGCACGATCCATCAAATCATCGTGCAACAATGTATAATTATGATACGTTTCTATGCCTGCCGCCTGCGATAGGATATCCTCCACATTTTCTTTATAAAGCTGATAGGAAAGTAACATTAAAACAGGTCGTATACGTTTGCCACCTAACGAAAGAACGTATTCTATAGGAGCATATAATCCTTTCGGTTCACGCACATAGGGCATTGTAGCAAGGTATGCATTTACCTTATCCAATAATTGTTCTGCAGAAAAAGCCATAAGATGATTTTGATTAAGGGGTTACTAGAAAAAGAGGCTGCTTTAGGGCAGCCTCTCAATTAAGATATTGAAGTATTTTATTACTGTAATTTGAAAGTTACAGGCACTGTATATTTCACACGTACAGCCTTACCACGTTGTTTTCCAGGTTTCCATTTCGGCATGGTCTTGATTACGCGGAGAGCTTCCTTATCCAAGTAAGGGTCTACACTACGTACAACCACCGGGTCAACGATAGAACCGTCCTTATTCACAACAAACTGAACGATAACCTTACCTTGCACACCGTTTTCCTGAGAAATAGTGGGATATTTAATATTCTTACCTAAGAACTTCAAACATTCAGCCATACCACCGGGGAATTCAGGCATTTCTTCTACCACCTGGAAAATTTGTTGTTCTTCGGGTTCTTCTTCTTCAACTTCTACCGGAACGTATTTAACTTCTACAGCCTGACCGGTTTCTTCTGAAGCCTGAATCGTAGTTTCTTCTACTTTAGCATCGTTTTCAACAATCTGAAGCACTTCTTCTACTTTAGGAGCCTCGGGAGGAGGAGGAGCTTGCTTCTGTTCCTGTTCCGTGATAGGAATAATTTCTTCTTCAAATACGACATCAGTTATACCTGTATCCGTAGTCACTTGTTTATCGCGATCAGTCCATTCGAAAGCTACAAACATGAGAGCAAGGATAAACACATAACCGATAAGCAGCCAGGTACTTTTTTTACCTTCGAGATCTGCTTTGGGCGATTTTTTAATTTCCATAAATTGTGTTTTAAAAATTAAGTGTTTCTCACTGAGGGCAAATGTAACACAAATCTTTTAAATAAAAAGTATTTTCACATGAAAAATATGCTAATTCATTTTATTTTCACTCTATTTCATAGACATACACCCAACTTTTGCCTATCTTTGAACCGTTTTTTAGTAGTCACTTATACATTAATTATATATGAAGAAAATAACTATTGCCATTGACGGCTATTCATCGTGTGGTAAAAGCACCATGGCCAAAGACCTGGCACGTGAGATAGGATACATTTATATTGATAGCGGCGCCATGTATCGCGCTGTTACATTATATAGTTTGCAGAAAGGGTTCTTTACGGAAAAAGGCATCGACACCGAAGCGTTAAAAGCAGCGATGCCTGATATACATATTTCATTCCGGTTGAATCCGGAGACACAACGTCCCATGACTTTCCTGAACGGCACAAATGTGGAAGAGGCCATCCGCAGCATGGAGGTTTCCTCTCATGTAAGCCCCGTCGCCGCCTTAGGGTTTGTACGCGAGGCTTTGGTGAAACAACAACAGGAAATGGGAAAGGCCAAAGGAATTGTCATGGACGGAAGAGACATCGGAACCGTTGTTTTCCCCGATGCCGAACTGAAAATATTTGTAACTGCCTCGGCCGCCATACGCGCACAGCGCCGTTATGACGAATTGAGAAGTAAAGGACAAGAGGCCTCTTATGAAAAGATTCTGGAGAATGTGGAGGAACGCGACCGTATAGACCAGACTCGTGAGGTAAGCCCGCTACGGCAGGCGGATGACGCTATCTTGTTAGACAACAGCCACATGAGCATTGCCGAGCAGAAACAGTGGCTGACCGAAAAATTTCAAGCAGCGATAAATGGTTAACATAGAGATAGACGAAGGATCAGGTTTCTGCTTCGGAGTCACCACCGCTATCCGTAAAGCAGAAGAAGAGCTGGCAAAAGGAAACACCCTTTATTGCCTGGGAGACATTGTGCACAACGGACAGGAATGCGAACGGCTGAAAAAGATGGGACTTATCACGATCAATCACGAAGAGTTTGCCCAATTGCACGACGCCAAAGTACTGTTGCGTGCACATGGGGAGCCTCCCGAGACATACGCCACGGCCCGTACCAACAACATCGAGATCATTGATGCCACCTGTCCGGTGGTATTGCGCCTTCAAAAGCGCATCAAACAGGAGTATGACAATGTTCCGGTAAATCAAGACACACAAATCGTGATTTATGGCAAGAACGGTCATGCCGAGGTATTGGGGCTGGTAGGACAGACCCATGGAAAAGCAATTGTCATAGAAACGCCCGCCGAAGCCGCCCATCTGGACTTCAGCAAAGACATCCGCCTGTATTCCCAGACCACCAAATCTTTGGAAGAGTTCTGGCAGATTATAGAATATATCAAGGAGCATATTTCACCCGATGCCACTTTTGAATATTACGACACCATCTGCCGGCAAGTGGCCAACCGGATGCCTAACATCCGCAAGTTCGCAGCAGCGCATGATCTGATATTCTTTGTCTGCGGACGAAAAAGTTCGAACGGAAAAATCTTATATCAGGAATGCAAAAAGGTCAACCCGAATTCATACCTCATTGACCAGCCGGAGGAAATAGACCGGAACTTGCTGGAGAACGTCCGTTCTATCGGCATTTGTGGAGCGACTTCCACTCCCAAATGGCTGATGGAAGAATGTAAAAAAGCTATCTTAAACGAAAAATAGACCAATAAAAAATAGAAAATTATCGTTGTCCAACTGATAATTTGTTAACTTTGCGACATAAAAATATTAAAATGGGTATTTATGGGAACGATTAAAAGCATTGGTATTTTAACCTCCGGAGGAGACGCTCCGGGAATGAACGCTGCCATCCGGGCAGTGACACGTTCTGCCATCTATAACGGCTTGAAAGTATATGGCATTTATAGAGGTTACAAAGGATTGGTAACAGATGAAATTCAGGAATTCAAGAGTCAGAATGTCAGTAACATCATACAAATGGGAGGTACCATTCTAAAGACCGCCCGCTGCAAAGAATTCACCACTCCCGAAGGACGGGCACAAGCTTACGAAAACATGAAGAAACATGAAATCGACGCTTTAGTCATTATAGGCGGTGACGGTTCGTTGACTGGTGCACGTATTTTCGCACAAGAATTCGATGTTCCTTGTATCGGTCTGCCCGGAACGATTGACAACGACCTGTACGGAACCGATACCACCATCGGTTATGACACAGCCTTGAACACCATTCTGGATGCAGTAGACAAGATCCGTGATACGGCAACTTCTCACGAACGTTTGTTCTTTGTCGAAGTAATGGGACGTGATGCCGGTTTTCTGGCATTGAACGGTGCCATTGCCGCAGGTGCGGAAGCAGCCATTATTCCGGAGTTCAGTACAGAAGTTGACCAACTGGAAGAATTCATCGAACATGGTTTCCGGAAGTCCAAGAGCAGCAGTATCGTACTGGTAGCCGAAAGCGAACTGACCGGAGGCGCTATGCACTATGCCGAACGTGTGAAGAACGAATATCCGCAATACGATGTGCGTGTAACTATATTAGGACACTTGCAGCGTGGCGGACGCCCCACCGCACACGACCGGATCATTGCCAGCCGTATGGGAGTGGCCAGCATCCAGGCACTGTTGGAAGGACAGCGTAATGTGATGATTGGTATTGATGACGATAAAATCGTTTATGTACCTTTCGCCAAGGCTATAAAGAACGACAAGCCTATAGACAGGGAATTGGTGAACGTACTTCACGAACTTTCCATCTAATTTTCATTCACCACAGATAACACAAAAAACGCAGATTAAATGAATAATTATAATCTGCGTTTTTTGTGTTATCTGTGATAGAAAAGCTTTATTTCAAGGTTGAGAAATAAGCATCCAATAACTTTTTGGCAGCAACAAACGAAGTCAGTTTACCCTTCAGTACCTCTTCCTCTTTGGCAGCCAACATAGAAACGATCTTTTCATTGTTATAGAAACTATCACGCAAATGCTCGTTGATAGACTCATACATCCAGTACTTGGCCTGTTCATTTCTACGGTATTCAAAATAACCGTTCGCTTTCACAAAAGCGAAGTATTCATCAATCATATCCCAGATCTCCTTGATTCCAATGCCATAGAAACCGGAATACGTCATCACTTTAGGACTCCAGCCTGAATCGGGGGCAGGAAACAAATGCAACGCATTGCGGAAATGACTGGCAGCCAGTTTCGCTTTCTCAATATTGCTGCCATCGGCTTTATTGATCACAATTCCATCTGCCATTTCCATAATCCCTCTCTTAATCCCCTGCAACTCATCACCCGTACCGGCCAGTTGAATCAATAAAAAGAAATCCACCATGGAATGTACAGCCGTTTCACTCTGCCCTACTCCAACCGTCTCTACAAAAATCTTATCAAATCCCGCCGCCTCACAAAGTATGATCGTCTCACGAGTCTTACGGGCCACTCCTCCCAACGAACCGGCCGACGGACTAGGCCGTATAAAAGACTTCGGATGAACAGATAACTTCTCCATACGAGTCTTGTCTCCCAAAATACTGCCTTTAGAACGCTCACTGCTAGGGTCAATGGCCAGCACAGCCAGCTTCCCCCCCTTTTCAAGCACATGCAACCCGAAAACATCAATCGATGTACTTTTTCCTGCACCGGGCACCCCGCTGATACCGATACGCATCGACTTTCCCGAATAAGGAAGACACTTCTCTATCACTTCCTGGGCAATAGCCTGATGTTCCGGTTTCACACTCTCCACCAAAGTAACCGCCTGACTCAATACGGTCACATCACCCTTTACAATGCCCTCTACATATTCGTCTACAGAAAACTCGCGACGACGGGGTTTCTTACGCAGTTTCAAATAAGGATTCACAATGGATGGCTGCTCAATGCCTTTATTTACAGTCAATCCCTTATATTCTTCACTATTTTCAGGATGTTCCATAGCTATTTTTTTGAGGTTACTTTTACTTTAATAATTATCTTCGGATTGTTAGGATCATTGGTTATCATCAAAACACGCGGAGTACCCTTTACTTTCTTCAAGTTTTGACCGAAAGCGGTAATCTTCAACTTGGTAGATGCACCCGGTTTCAAGACACGTTTCTTCAGCTGGACCCCTAAAGCAGAATTGAACACCTGCAAGTCGCGGATCTCCAGATTGGATTTTCCTACATTCTTTACAATAATGGTATACGCCTTCTTTTCATCACCCGCCAATGCCCCCATCTGTAATTCTTGGGCAGAAAGATGGATCGCAGGAGGATTCAGACGTTCCTGCTGGCTGATATGCGAGAAATCAGGCAATAACACGGCAGAGACCGGAATTTCATTTTCCTCTCCCACCTTGTCTCCCGGGAAGCGGGACAGATAAACAGAAGCCGTTGTCAAACCCAGTTTAGGCAGCTTCTCCGTATCTAGAGTAATCTTGATTTTACCCGTACGCCCTCTTCCCAGTTTCTCCGGAATGGCAACGGCACTGAGGTAAGGAGGCAAATGCATCAACACAGGGGTATACAGCTTGTCTGAAGTATTGGCAACCAGCAATTCCATTGTCGGTTTATCTCCTTTATTGGCATCTTCAAACTCTATTTCCTCCTTGTCCAGACGAATAGCGCCGATTTGATAAGGATGAGTGAAAGTATAGTTTTTAGGATCTGCAGTCACTTCTCCACGAATGGCCAGGTAGATGGGCTTAGTGGAAGCGTTGCAATAAATACCTACGCTCTTTTGGAAACGTCCGATGGCCTTGGCGTCGAACGTGGAACTTACAATCCCGGTCTTTCCCGGCGCAATGGGTTCTTTGGTCCAATCGGCAACCGTGCATCCACAAGAAGTGGTCACATTGGATATCACTAAAGGCTTGTCTCCTTTATTGGTGATTTTAAAGATGGCCGTCACCGGATTTTTCCATAAAATGGTTCCAAACTCATGCGTTGTCTTATCAAATAATGCTTTGGGTTGCGCCTGTACTCCCAAGGCTACAGCCAGTAGCAGACTTACTATCAGTGAAATATGTTTCATACAATTATTTTATGCTTTTTAGATAGCAAAGATAGATAAAAAACATCCTTTACCCATTTTTTCAGCCTATAATTTATTTTATCTTATGAATAACACTTATCTTTGCCCCTCATTAAAAATCAGATAAATTATGAAAATAGTAAAACACTACTGGTTCATTGCCGTTGCACTGATTGCAATGATCGGCTTCTCTTCGTGTGAAAGTGATGAAGAAAGAGGATTTGATATTTCGGGAATGTATGGTAAGACCTGGTATGGAGATCTGGGATTTGAAGATCCATACGGAGAACCTCTTTACAGTTATATCACATTCACCTCGGGGGCTTCTTCAGATCATGGTGTAGGCACAGAAGAGCGTTGCTATTATGACGATGAACTTTATAGAATATATAAGTTTGATTGGGAAATACGCGATGGATGGCTGTATCTTTTCTATAATGACAACTATCGTTTCATCATCAGATACCCGTCCGTTTCCGGCCGCTATTTCTATGGCACGGCAGAAGATGGATTTGACATCAGGCTGGAATGGATAGATGGCAGAAGTGTGAGAAAAAAGTAAGTTATCTTCATCGGCAAAGTTAGTTATCTTACTTTGCCGATGAAGATAACTTAAATGCCCGATGAAGATAACTTACTTTTTTTCTGAAATCACACAGTTGTCCCAAGACAACCTGTTTCCTTATTTCACTATCACCCGGTATCCTGCCGTATGCCCTCCAAACTCCGGAGCATAAGCAGACTGTACAGTCGCCATTCCCGCCTGATATTCTCCTGTCCGGTTCATATACACCTGATATTCTATCACGTATGTTCCTTTTCTCATCCGATCGATAAAGAACTGAGTCGAAGCATCTTTGGTAGCCTGATAATATCCCAGCCCGTTGCTCCATCGGAAGCCCGAAACTGCCTGCAACGGTTCCATGCAAGCCGCGCGGTCATCCTTGATCTGAACAAAATCCATATCACGGTCGGCCTTTACAGTCAGGCGAACGGTAATCTTATCGCCCACCTTTAACGAAGCTGATTCATTCAAAGCCTCATCCCCTTTATACAATTGGCGGCTGACAGACAATCCGTTTCCCTGCCCGCTAATTTGATCCATACTTTCCAGATATTGGGCATAAACGGCTCCCCAACCCATTCCGGCTCCTTCTTTATCCACCCTTACTTTCTTTATATTCATCACCTCACCGGACACCGTCTTCTTGATATAACCAATGGCATCATCCGCCGGAGTCCGGATCACTTCTTTACCCAACGTAATCTCTACTCCTCCTGTATTCGCCAATAAATCCGAAACCCCTGTAGCCATCAATGCATACACCGCATCAGCCGTGGCTATCGGTGTTTCCCAAGTCTGTGTCTGTTTCTGCTTCAACAGCCAGCGTTTCATTTCATCGATCGCTTTCGTATCTTTGGTTATACGCTGTATAGCTTCCATAGCAGCCACTTCGGTCGGAATTTTATAACTGAACCACGAATATAGGGCTTTGGGAGTATCAAAGTAACGTCCCATTTCGTCCGTCACAACAGAATACTCCATCAATGACTGTATAAACAGCCCGGCTTCTGCCACCTTACCGGCTTGCTGCAAAATGATAGCTCCCAACGCCTTTCCATAAATCGTCAGTTCTTTTCCCTCACCGGACAACTTGTCTATGAAATACTGGTCCACCTTTTTATCAACCGGAGCGTTGCCATCCAAAGCGCAGATATACAAATACCTGAGAACCTGCTCTGACGGACGGAGGCCGACGGCTCCTTTCTTTTCAGCTTCTTTCATTGACTTATACTCTTCGGCTGCCTGCTTGCCTAAATACTCGAACCCTTTTTGAATCATAGACTGCATCCGGCTGTCAGCATCCTGATGAGTCAATGCATTCAGCCGGACAAGCATTTCCATTACCTGAGTGGTTACATAGCGACTGCCCGGCATACCTTTATACCAACTCCATGCACCGTCGGCATGTTGCAATTCTCCCAGTTTCTCTACAGAAACAGCCAGTTGGCTATTCATTGTATTCAGGTCAAACAAAGTGGCGATACGCTGTTTTTGTTCGGCTTCATTGGTAGCTTCTGTCAGCCAGGGAGTTTCAGCCAGCAGGATATTTTTCAGTTCCTGATTCTTTTGCAGATTGCTCATAAAAGTCTCCTTCGTGCCACCTTGAGCCTTCCAGCTATCAAAGACCTGCTTGATACGGGGATTTTCTTTGACTATACAGGCAGCCAATGAATTGGCATAATAAGCGGTAGCCCAGGAAAGAGCATCTTCATTCTGAGGATGAGCCACTACAGGCAAAGCCTGCACGGCATACCAAGCCGGATGGGCAGTAAATTCTACGGTCAACCGCTGTCCAGAAGCCGTTTTGCTATGCTTGTTAAACAAGTTTTCCAAAGAGAACGTATGTACACCTTCCCCATTCACGTTCAGAGGAACGGTTTCCGTCACCCACTGTTTGTCTGTCAGTACGGGGATGTAACGCTGTTCTCCATCACTGAAAGTATCTCCATCCGCTACCATCCGGCATGCCATTACCGCATACTTGTCACTCACTTCAAAAGTAAAGTTCACATGCCCGGTTGCTCCTCCCTTCACATCAAACTTCTGTTTTTGTGAATAGAATACCTTTTCTGTTTCCGGATTGAACAATTCCATGCGGACAATCCCTTTCACTCCCTTGTCCGACAGGTTCATCAGTGAAGCGGCAATATTCGCCTTATCTCCCACGCGGACAAAGCGAGGCATATTAGGCTGAAGCATAAACTCCTTGCTGGCAGTAGCGGTAGCTTCTATCTTTCCATAATCCACATTCCGGGTATGTGCCAAGCCCATAAACTTCCATCGGGTAAGGCTTTCGGGCAATACAAAGGAAATACTGACTTCACCTTTTTCATTGGTGCGAAGCTGTGGGTAGAAGAATGCCGTTTCCGCAAAGTTTTCACGTATCTGTATATCGCCCGTTTCTGCCAGTTCTTCAGAACTGCCCATTTCTGCATTTTCCAGTGCAGACATTTCTACCATTTCTTCCTGAAGCACCATATCAGTAACAGCCTCTTGTTTCATCACAGCATTTGCGGCACTCGTACCTTTCATCTTCACTGCTCCTGTAAGAGCGGCACGAGGCATGCCTCCATAGCCTACCACCATAGCCTCCATTCTTCCTGTAGACGGAACCAGCAATTCACTATATTTCAAAGAAGCCTCACGAAGCATCTTCAACGGGAAATGAACATACAAATAGGCGTTCCGCATAGAAGATGTATTCCAATAAGTCAATGGAGCCACATAATGAAAATCCGGTCTGAAGTCCAGCCGATGTGCACTATAGATCTTATCCAGCGAAGCATCATACATGGTAGCCAGCATTTCAGCCTCAGCCGGGCGCCCGTCCGCATAAAGCACCGTCAGTTTCCATTCCTCTTGCTGTCCCGGACGGAGTTTGTCACGGAAGGTAGTCCATTTCAGCTGCAACTTCTTCTCAGGAGCCGGTTTCATGATCTGTGCATGATGACTGTAAAGTCTGCCGTCTTTCACAAATGCCAGACTTACCAGAATGCCGTCACCATATTCCTCCTTATAAGGGAAGCGGAAACAGGCCACCGAGTCCGAAAGCTGTATACGCTTGCTTTCCAAACGCTTATTTCCTGCAAATACATCATAAAGCAGATAGACATTCTTTTCGCTGCTACCTATATATATAGTAGCTAGAGATGCCGCATCAAATTCCAGCCCATCCTGATAGAACCAATCCGTTGTCGCAACAGGCGGACGCTTGTCGTTCAAGGAGAACAGAAGGAAATTCTTAAATGCCGTACACTCTCTGCCTTGTGCATCTTTAGCCGAGAGCTTCAAACGATAATTACCGGAAGGCAAGGTATAAATAGCCTCGGGGAGAAAACTCTTGTTAGCCTGCATCGTACCGGTCAATACCTTTCTGCCTTCTTTTTCCTGACCGTCTTTCCGCTTCTCCATCTCGACCACTTGATAAGTGACCGGAGTATCTACCGGCTCACCCGAAAGATTCATGGCTGTCAGTTTTATTTCCAGCTTCTTTTCTTTCACCCAATTATCGGGCAGATTATCCATATTCAGCACCATTGAAGTGCTTCCTAAAGGCAATGACAAATTAGCTTGCTGTGTTTCACCTGCACCATCCGTCACATCCGCCTGTATGTGGTACGTATAATACCACAACGGAGATTCTCTCCTGTCCGAATCTATTTCAAAATATACCGGAACGCTGAACTTACCTTCCGCATCGGTCATTGCCTCTCCTTCCCAACGGGCTGAGCTTCGGCCCATAAACCGCCAGAACCAGGCGTAGGAACGGGATATGCTATAATGTACCCTGGCATGCTGCACAGGCGCACCGGCAAAAGTCTTTGCCATACCCACCACTTCTATAGAGTCACCCGCTTGATACTCCACTTTCACGGGCTCAAACGTGACATCAAAGGTGGGACGTTTATATTCTTCTACCTTAAAACTGACAGAAGTATCGGCCGCACGCAAGCTAAAATAACCGGTCAGGCAAGGAGAGGGTAAAACAAACTGTCCGCTGAACGAGCCAAAACCATTCGTCCTCACTTCTACTTTTCCTATTTCATTATTATTCGCATCATACAGGGATACCGTATATTTTTTATCTGCCAGCACACGCGTAGAATCCTTTTCCATCTCATAAACTAAGCCGGATACATATACGGTTTGACCGGGACGGTAAACGGAGCGGTCGGTAAATAATTGCAAAACTTCTTTCCTCTTGCTCTCTTGATAGTAATAATCGTTTTTCCAAAGATTCAAGATGGGCATCGCATTATCAGCCGCCGTATGTGCATTGTACCCGTATCTTTTACCTTTCAGGAAATCCAGTTTCAGCGTACCCTGTTTATCCGCCTGATAAGTCTGTTGGGGAGCATATCCTCCCCCCTTCTCCGTATAAACGGTTACTTCCGCTTCCGAAACCGGCTGTCCGCTCCCTGCATCTACCACCACCAGTTCCAACGCGCCATCCGGTAGCGGACGGTAAATGGTCTTTAAAGCGGTGACATACATCAATGTTCCGTCCGAAACGCCCTTCTTGCCATCGGGCACAGCCTTTAAGAAATAAATTCCCGCTTGCGGAGCCTGCATGGTCAGGGTGGTATCGACATTCAAATAATCTGTAGTAGGTTTCAAAGAAAAATGCTCCTCGCGTTGCAAACGGGCATATTTACTTTCAAAGCCGGCAGTCCGGTTCTGCAATACGGCAGAGGTAACGGGTAAATTCACCTTATAGAGTTGCAGGGTGATGCCGGTAAGGTTCTTATAATTTACCTTCACCGACTGCTGTTCACCCGGGTAAGCCGTAGCTATTTCCAGTGAAAGACTTGCATTCAGAATTTCTCGTTCTATATTCTTCAGCTGGTTGATCCCTTCGTAACGGGGGTATCCGGCTATTCCTTCACGAACTATCCGCAAGCGCTCTACCTGATTATTTTGATACTGTAGGAATTGTGCCAAAGCCAGATAAGCTTCAGGGACTGTTTTCACAGCCGGATAAGTATGAATCCACTTCCGGAGTTCCTGTTGGCATACGTCATTCGAGAAGTTTCCAGAAAAATGGCGGTACAGGTAATTCAAGGCATCTATCCCGGTCAGCAACCAACCCTCGCGCTCCGTTTCCGTATCGTATGCTTTCAGCAAGGATTGATAAGTCTGCATGACAGCTGCTGTCAGGTCGCAATCAGAGACGGGGACAAACTGATAAGTCACAAACCGATCCATATCCGTCATATCCGCAGGCAGGCTGTTTGTCTGATTTGCTTTAGAGGCCGCCTGCCACCTGTACTGCTGCATGATCTGTATGGCACGATGTGCCAGCAGGTTGTACAGATTATCACGGAAATACCGTTTGCTTGCTTCCCCCACCTTTACCATAGGTTTAAACTTCTCAACCGGGACAAGCAATAACTTATCTTTGTCTTTCAAGGATAATTGCAGATAATCAAATCCTTTTTTTATACTGTCGGTCATCGTCATTTCCCCCAGAATGGAATACAATATAGCTTTGTCCTCCACACTGCCGGTTCGGGAAGCCCATTGTTCCAGCCCTTTCATATCTACCTTCAAGCTATCGGGCGTTAAAAGGGAACGGTACTGCATGGCAGTGAGATAGGCTTTCATCATTTGCGGTACATTCTGTTCCGCTTTTGCTTTATCGTAGATTTTCATTGCTTCGGAAATAACCGATTGGGGCAGATCCTTTTGTTCCAATACCTCCAGTTCTTTCCACATTTTATCGTATGTCTGTGCCTGCATAGGAGCCAATACGCTCATTACCAGCAACACGATCAACGAATAATACCGAATTTTCATAGTTGCAATCTTTTAGTTCATACTCAGTATCCTTTTAACAAAGAAACGAAATAGATGTTGAAAGACTGCACACGTTTTAATTAAAATAACTAAAACAGGGAAGGAAAACAGGTTTATTGGAGAGTTATCAATGGGCAGCCATACCAATTTTTAAACTTAGCGGAATAAGCCATTTCCAACATAAGTTCGTCAGTCAGTTCTTGTTCGTCAGGCAGTTCAGCAGTATCAAGTTCTTTACGAAAAGCGCCAAATAGTAATAATCGATATTTCCGGTCATCACCCAGCAAATGCCAAGGTGTAGCAAGATTCGGCAAAGCCGCAACAGCTTTCCGCAAATATGTATCGGCAGAAGGATTGCCACACCAGCGGGCAATGTAACCATAGCGAGCATAATCAGACGGAGTATCTCCCGGTGCAGGCCGGAGAAGCCAAAGTCTGTCACGCAAGTTCTGATAAAATAACGTATCGGTTTGCCGCCATTTTCTGACACGTTCATTTGTCAGCAATCGAGGCATATAACGGACGGCATTCACAAACGATTGCAAAGCAAGTTCTTTCTTGTCTTGCCGGTATTGTACATCTGATAAAGAGGCCAGATAAAGCGAATTTTTCGGATAAGCCGCAACAAGCCCGTTCAATAATGTTTCGGCTTCACCTGTTTCTTTTTTAGCACAATGGAGACGGGCCTGTAAATAGGTGATTTGCAAATCCTCCGGCCGCCTTTCCGAGGCTTCCTCCAAAACTTTTGCCGCTTCACTCAAATGTTCCGTTTTACCATCGTTTTTATAAAGTGCCATCTCTTCTATAGCCTTGTTCACCCATTGGGGTGTAGCCTCCATAGATTGCAAGGAAGGAGTATTCCAAGCAATGAAACAAACCAGTGCCACAGCCGGAAGTATATAGCCTGACGCCTTTCTCTCCCTCTTCTCCTCCATCACTACTTCCCCACTCTGCAAGAAAGCCAGCAACACATAGAGCATAAAGAATGTAAAAGGCACACACAATAATGTGGCCTGGGTCATTTCTTTTGCCAGCAAGGCCAATAGGACACAACCTATAATCCTACACTCCGACCGTTGCCTATGTTTCCATATAAAATGTAGTACCACTACCGTCAACAGCAGATAAAACATTACACCCAAGATTCCTTTCTCTACCAACAATTGCACTATAATATTTGGCGCGAACGATGTAAAAGCATGCGTACTGTCCTGATTCATGGCATGGTCTATGGCATAAGTAAAATTACCACTTCCATAGCCCAGTAACGGATGTTCACGAAATGCGTTCCAAGCAGCGTGTGCAGCATCAATCCGTCCTTCCGTACTTTGTTGCTGGGAGACCGTACGGTTCATTTGCAAAGTTGTTTTCATTTCCTGTGGAAGAAAACAAGCAGTCAAAACAATGGCTGTCGAACCGACTGCCAGCAAACGTATTTTTTCCCGTTTTGTTTCCATCCACAAAAGCCCCGCCAATAAATAAATGCCCAAAGAAATATAAGCCCCCCTTGAAAAAGAAAAGAGAATTGCCAGTACACATAGAAAAATGAATAGGGCAGAATAACGTCGCGCAAGACATATCCATCCTAAAAGAATGAGCAATACTTCTGCCCATACATTCGTAATATAGCCCAATGGACGAAACAGAAAACGGAAATGATAAGTATCCACAAACCCGGAATTTAATACAGAATGACGAAAAACATAAAAACTTCCAATAGCCAACAACAAAGCTATTCCTATCGGGATAAGTCCTCCTTCTACCACCCAATAAAAGATAGATCCTTCAGCTAATATCCGACGAAGCAGAAAGTAAACCGTCCAACCAAAAACAGCATAGAATGCCGGAAAGATTGCCGGTGCCATACATTCTGCCCAATAGCATGAAAACAATTCATACACCGTAATAAGAGAAAGAATCCAATCTATCCGTGTCCATTGGCGAAAGGGCAATGCCCCTACCCATGCCAAACCGCATGTCGATAGCAGCAAACCTATATGATAGTTGTCTTCCATCCGGAACAAAAGCATTGCCATTATCGCTAATACCAGCAAAGCCATCCCTACACATGCCGGACGGGAAAGAGAAAGTTTACCTGCCGACATATCGCTTCACTAAAGGAGTTACCAGTCTGTACAAAAAGTATCCTATTAACATCAAAAAGAGCAATTGCGAACCGATATTACGTAGCAACGCAAACGGAGGTGTCATATTATTAGACAAATAAAGAATCAATTCGTTTGCCTTATCGGGAAATGTATGTACAAACCGATAAAAGAACCTTGGAATGATATAAAAGAAATAGAATCCCATAAACAGATTCACCACAATAGAATAGAGCAGTAAACCGTATTTTTCCAAGGAACGGATTTGCAGTAAATAAGGTTTCTTCTCTATTGGATATTTACAAATACGCTTATACCAATAACTGAGCAGTTCCAATGACCGGGCGCGCAAATTGGGTACACCCAAAATGTCGGACGCAATCCAATAACCATCGAACTTGAAAAAAGGATTCAATGTCATCAAAAAACCTAGATTCATAATTAATATAATATAACGCAAAGTATCATTTCCGGTAAGTTCAAAAGCTACTAACAGAATTATTAACCAATAGCTTTGAAAATAAACACCAGCAATATTCACCACACACCTTTTTGCTCTACTCAACCTCCACACCTCTGTTACATCCGTATAAAGTACAGGAAAATTTAGATACAATCCAAATCCTATTGCACCATGTTTTATTCCATAATATTTACAAGCAGAAGCATGACCCAATTCATGAAAGAAAGAGGAAGCAAGCATAAAGACAATTAATCCAATTACCATATAAATGTCAACTTTATTGTTGAACATCAATAAATTGTCAGAACTTAGGAAAAAATAAATATCCAAAAGTACAGCTATAAAGAGCACAACAAGCATATACGTCTTACTGAACATGAAGCAGAATTGATTTGAAAACTTATCAATGGCTGTTGAACTGAACAATTCTTTTTCGTAGAAGAAAGTATGTTTTCGTTCTTTAACCATAAAAAGGGGTGCAATAAATCTATCTATAATTAGCTGTACCTGTTCAATCTTATATCTACCCTGCTTATGACACATATAAGCAGTTATAGCTTCCTCTTTCGTAGAATATTCCTGCAAAAAATGCAACAATTCAACAATAGAGTAATTCGCCTCATAATATTTTCCATTGCAAGACAAAAGATAACGTTTTTCTTGTGTGGAAGAAGATAACGGATGAATAAGGATATCACCATATATATTCATTTTATTCTGCTTTTAAAATGGCACTATTGATTGTTGTACTAATATTCTTTTGATCTTTAGACATTTTTTTCCCAAAATCAAAAGTATAAGCAACTTTTATATAACCAGTTTGCTGATTTACTCTATTATATATATGATTACTATAGCTATAAACATTCGAATTTAAATAATATCTTGTTTCATTATTAGTTAAGAATGGATTATTAGTTCCCACTTCGATTGCCCAATTATTATGATTCCAACTCAAAGCTCCTCCGTAACGTCCATCTTGCCATTCATAAACACCTACTTCAGTCAATTCACGACTCTGAGTTTGAGCATACAAGCTTAAAGTTAAATTTTTCCAATAATAAGTAACATTCAATTTGCCGTAAACACTATTCTGTGATTCATTTGTAAATCCTTTAATCATTCCATATTGCCAACGTCCGCTCAATCTTAAGCGGAATGCATTTGTGGCTTTCCAAGAAAGGTCCAATCCACTACGAAACAGATGATAATCGCCATCACTACGAAAAGTTTCTAATATTTTATCATTCTCAATATAATAAGCCGGCAAAGCTGCATTGATTTCAGATGAATACATAAAAATACCGAACAAATTAAAACGTCCAAATTGCAAACTATAACTAGCCGAAGTCATATACATATTTATTTTGTCCAAATCAGGATTTCCACGCTTTATATGAAAGATATCAATATTTTGTTCTGCTGAATTAATGGTATTTATTTCGGGATAAGCATTTCCTATACTTGCTCCCCAATAAAGCTGTTGATTATCACTCATCTGATATCCTAAAAGAATATTGCCACGTGGAGTAACATAAGCTATTTTATCATGACCATGCAGACGATATTGCAAGGAAGACATACCAACACGTCCATCTATAAAGACTTTTTTATTTAACCGCTGGTTATAACTCAGAAAAAACAACGTCTCACCAGACCATAAATGTTGCCACGAATGATAATCACCTAAATAAGTCGAAGAAGTGACCTTATGAGAATGCTGTACTTGTACTGTCAATGAATTATGATGTTTCATAGAAACTGTATATTTCAAAGATGGATCAAGAGTATACAATTTCTCTTTTACATTTGTTGACGATAAAAAAGCACTTTCCTCATAAGAACGATTATAATCATTGTTTGTACAGGTTCCACTTAAAGTACATTCAAGCCATTGGTTTTCTTTCAATTGAAAACTCCCATATAATTCAACGGTAGGCATAAGAGAAGATTGATTCGTAAGATTTTTAGATTTAGCCGTTTCATTATAGCCTGAATATTTGAAGTGACAACTTTGAATATTATCAGGTATATCATTGTGAATCAAAGATATTTTTGCCCCTAATGTTCGCATTTTATTCCGATTGAGAATATTTAGTTGTGCATACTGTTGATTGGTCTTTATTCTTTCCAAATCTGTAAAAGAATTCTTAGTAAAAGGGTTGTCTGAGAAACAAAATATTTCCAACTTATTATTATCATCATTTTCATATTGCTGCATAGCATGACCCGCAAAAAGAGTATAAGAAGTGTTCCCATGAGCCACTTTCACAGCGGCATTATAATCTCCTTTCAAATACCCGATTGTTTGATCAGCATCAAGAGATACATACCCACCAGTTTGTTGTTCCTTTACTATATAATTGATAGATGCTATATCACCAGCATATTTTCCGGTGGGAGCATCATAATATTCAATTTTCTCTATATTTTTTGGACGAAGATTCTTTACTTCCCGATAATCTGCCTTGCGCCCATTTACGTATAACGTCACGCTTCCTCCCAATGTAGAAACACTTCCCTTCCGACGGTCCACCTCAATATTAGGAATCATTAAATTATAGAGTAAATCATATCCTGTATGAGAATGCTGCATTTGTTGTCTATCGGGAACAATCAAGACTCTGTCTTTTTGACGAATAAAAGATTGTCCTTTTACCACCACTTCATTTAATACAATATTATTATCAGTCAATATAATATCCGGCAACACTTTATCATTTGTTCCATTTACATCAAATGGATAAATTTCAGAAGTATAACCAATAGAACTCACAGCCAATAAATATCTACCTTGCTTTACGTTCACGAACTTATAACAACCCATACTGTCACTAGAAGCGCCTTGAACATAGGTAGAATCTTTCTGCAAGATTCTTATTGTTGCATAAGAAACACCTTGACTAATTGCATTTTTTATCTTTCCCTTGACTATGCTTTGTGTCCGAGCTTCAATAAAGAATAAGCTTATACATAAAGCTACTATAAATCTAAGACTATTCATAGCTAAATTAATCCATAAAGGAGGTCATATCAAAATTCTAATAGCATTTTATCATTTGGTTAATCGGCTTATAAAAAATCTGCATACATTAAAACAGATATATTCAAAACCTTCCCAACCATTTTGAATGATAAAATAATGAACTATCTTAATTTTGATACCCCCTCCTAAAATTCAACATTTACCAATCGTAACTTTCACAAAACATACCTCCACACGTATAGCCAGTGCAGTGACCATACAATGCGATATCATCTGAAGAGCCTATATCTAATAGGCCTCCAGCAGCTAGAGGATCGGTTTCTAAACGATCTTCAAGTTCTTGAAGATTAAATTCGGAAAAAGTTTCATTTAAAGAAACTAATTCATCTTCTCTTAATTTCATAATTAGAAAAATTTTAATTAAACGATTTATTTAGCATTTTTTCAAAAGCTCGATTCACAACTGATTTAAACATTGTCGTAAAATAGGCACATTGTTCTTTCCTTCCAAATAGTGCATGAGCTACACACCCACCACCACAAAAAAGAGCATACTTACAACTTTTGCAAATAGAATTAACAGTAATGTCATAGTTGTGCCATTCATCTAATTTACCATTATCCCACTCTATCTTTTCATTCCTATAATTTCCGATTCGATAATTGTTATTCCCTACTATCTCCCAACATGGATAAATATCTCCTAAAGGATCAAAAATGTATCCTCCTGTTTGGGAAGCACAAAATACATTTCTAAAAGGGATAGGCTTATTTTCACTCAAAGCTTGATATATTCTTGTATATAAGCCACAATCTTTACATTGTTTTATTGTTCCCATCTCTTCATTTTTTGAAATATACAATTTAGCAGATAAAAAATCAAGTGAGTGTTGTTCTTCTTCTGAAATAGAAGAACTATCCCACAATAAAGCAGAATACATTTTAAAAGTTGGATATGAAAAGAATCCACAATCTTCAAAATAAGCTTTTAGACGAACAAAATCCTCGACATTTTTATTGTCCGTATTTACTCTAACAATAATATTTACTCCTTTTTTTAAAGCCTGATCAACATTAGATATTATTTTATCAAAGGTTTCATTATCTTCATAATGTATCCTTCTCTTGTTATGATACTCTTTTGTTCCATCAATCGTAACCTGAATTTCATCTATAAGCTCAGGAGACAATAAATCCATAAAACAATTCAAATTATATCCATTGGTTAATACTCTAAATGTATATCCTTTCTCAGCACCTTTAGCTATTATATACTTTACTATATTTTTATTTTGTGGTAATAAAGGTTCACCACCGTATAAAGCTATTGTTTTATCTCTTAACTCCACACGAGGTTCTATTTCTTCCATTGCTGAATAAGCTTTATCGACCATCATCCTTGTAAAAGATAATACTGAAGAATCATCTTTCATTCGTCTGTTTTCAAAGCAATAAGGACATCTAAAGTTGCAATTATAAGTAACCACAAATGTAAAATTTTTATATAATAGTTGCATCTTTTTATGTAATGCTCTAGCTATTCTCGAAACATATTCAATCTCCTCATTTTGTTTTTTTACGGTTATATATCCCCGTTTTAATAAATTCTGTAACGTATCTTCTGATAAATCATTTACCAAATTTATCGATTCAATTTTCGCTAATAGTTCTTCTGAAACAACATCAATTGCTCCTGTATATCCATGAATCAATAAATACTTCCCTTTTTCCTTTTCCAGTTTTACTGGAATTATATAAGATGATGTCCTTAATTCCATATCATTAATGCCAAATTACAATTCCATTTTTAACTTCAAAAATTCTCTCTTCATATCCTTTCGTATAGTCACGCAACCAATACAAAGCTCCTTGTGGAACATTATTATAGGCTGCCTCATCATCTTTAGTTGCTATCTGTTTACCCAGTGACGTCCATTGTCCGTTATTCATATAAAACAATTCGTATTTATGTCCTTTACGAATGCCGTTATCATCATTGCGAATAATATATCGGATTCGGGAAATGACCGTAGGCTGTTCCAACTCCAGTCCTCCCCAACTCAAGCTATCATTGCTGTGAAAGAAAGTCAACGGGTCACCATCAAACAAATTGTCTGCTCCGTTCCGTGGATAATATATACTGGGTATATACTTTCCTATTACCTTCCCTTTGAGTGGCGTATCAGAGCCTTTGGCATAAAATTCCACTTCACTCATGTTTCCCCATGTCTGGTCGGAAGACTGATAGCGAACATATTTCACCGGACGAGAATCGGTCACCAACACCGTGATATACTTGAAATCCGGTTCTTCTGTTATGGTATGAAAAGTCACAGCATCTGTAAAGTCTGCATTGTCTGCCCCTTGGAAGCGGCATCCTATCATCAGGGGAGGAAGGTACGCCAGATTGCTAGCTTTCGGATTCTTACGTTCCAAAGTTAATGTCGCCTTTTCGTTCTGAGGAGTCAAAAATGTGATACATCCTAAAGTATCCAGCAAAAATGGATGTCCCGTCGGTTGAATTTTTCCTTTGTCAAAATAGGCGGCATGATAGACTATGTTAGGTCCCATATTCTTGAATACAGCATGTCCATTCTCTACTTGTGTCCATGCTACGGGAAACCAACCTTGCGGATTGAATACACATAAATAGGCAAATGATTTATTGCGAGGAATCTGCAATGTAAGTTCTACATCCTTAGCTTCGATAAAAGGATATTCTCCCGTAGCGTCTTGCTGATAAGGATTCCGGAAATTGGAAGGGATATCCTCATTACCATGAATCATAGCCAACGAACCTTTTTGTTTGCCAAAAGTCTCTCTATACACTTTTGGCATTTCATGGCGGAAACGTACCAAATGCTCATCCGGATTTTGTTCTGCTCCCGAAAAATCATGCCATGTTCCATCATTATCATAAACAACATTGAACACGTGCCCTCCATTACCTCTTCCCCAATGAGAGACGCTTTCTATTGCCACCGGAATACCAACTGCCCGCATAGCATAAAGTGCTAACTCTGCATAATCGCCACATAGACCAAACTTAATATCAGCCAATGTACTGGGGCGCAAACTAATTGGCAACACCGCATCCAAAGCAATATGAATAGGAAGTTTTATCAACTCATTATTAATAATCGTACAAGCTTGCTTGGCTGTTTGAATAGTGTCCGACTGCAACAGCGGTTCAAAGCGTTCCCTATACAGTTTTCGCCATGATTCGGGTATTTCTGTAGCCACACGATAGGGCAATATCCATTCGCAAAACTCGTCAAAAGTGAGATGTTTGTTCCACGGACGCCCCCATACGGCAAATGCCTCCTCAATGTTCTGAATCAGAAAGTCGGCAGACAAAGTCTGCACATCCCAATTCACTTGGGGCTTTTCATCTCTATATATTGCCTTATTCCCAAATGCATCATAAATGGCAGGGATGTCATATTCCGGCTGTTTTATCTGATAAACGGAATCAATAAAAGTATAAAATTCATTAATCAGATTGCCAGTCAGATAGTATTTATCTGCCATATTCTCTATCAGAAACAGAGCCGCTTTCAACTTCAACGAGTCACCACTATCCTGATAATGCCGAATCACTTGGAAAAGCTCTTTCCTGTTACCTCCGGCTTTCGACAATGCTTCCTCCACTCCCGTTTCCGCAGTCTGCATCTTGCAACTGCAAAGGAATAGCACAGTTACTGATATTATATAGAGAAGAATACGATACATAACCTCCTTTTAACCCACGTGAAAATATCCTATCACATAATTAGCACCCTGCATCACAGTGATGCAGTAATTGCCTGCCGGAAGCAAGTCAATGGGGATAACGTATGCTGTATCAACTATTACATTAGGCAATTCCAAATACACTTGCCGTCCATCTTCACTTGTAATGGCAATAAACAAGTTCTCTAAAACTTTATCCGATTGGATTAGAAGCATATTTCCTTCTTTCATCAAGATAGGAGATGAAGACAAAGAACGCACATCAAGTGTATCTTCCCAATTCTTATTTACTGGTATCTTTTCAGCATAAGCCACTGTACCAAACAAGACCTGTACAAGGCAGCATAAAATCACTATTAATCTTTTTGTTTTCATCATTGCACTATCATTTAAAATTAATGATGCAAAGCTAGATAAAAAGATTCAAAGAGGTTCAAAAAATGATTTGACAGATATTTGACAATATACTAATCACCTATAAATCAGCAATTAATTTATCCAAATCTTCTCCTGCACCATCTCGTCCCGACATCTTTTTATAAAGCCGTTTACGGGCTTGTGTAATGGCAGAAGGAGTACATATCAAGATGTGAGTCATGCTCATGCAGCTTAAAGACAACTTGATGAGGTAGCATAGATGGAGTTCCCTTTGCGACAGTTTGGGATAGAGTTCATACAGGCGGCCAGTGAATTGAGGATAGGCAATATCAATAGCTGTGCGAAGCGCATCCCAATCCTCTTCCTGCACTTTCAGTTCCTCCTGCTCTGCTTGATGAAAGAAAGCATAGACATCAGACCGACGAAAAGCATCTTCCAGTAACTCCCGGTTGGAAAGCAAAGCGGCACTTTGATGCCCGGAAGTTTCCAACACCTTCCGCTGAGAGAGCAACAGCTCCTGCCGGAGCGTGTCATTCTGTTTAACCGCTTCCACCAATTGCCTTTCCACTTCCTGCAACTTCCGCTCGTTCTCGCGCATATAGGCCAAGCTATGCTTATATTGTTCTTCCTGTATTAACCGCAAACGCTTTTCCTGCTCAATGGCTTTCTGCTTCCTGATGCGGATACGCTGAATGACAATAACAGCCAAGGCTATGATAAACAGCAGAATAAATAGAAGCAGATAGATTTTCTTTAAATAGCTTTCATTCTTCAAATCCAGCTGATGGTTCTTCTGTTCTTCGTGCTGAAAGCTATAAGACAGATGCAGTTTCTCTACCGCATCAGTTCGAGTTATAGCATTTATAGAATCTTGTAATATTCTATATTGCTTGCCATAAGCTAATGACAGCACCTCATTTCCCTGCGTCTTTTCCAAATCAGTCAGATAATAATTTGCATAGCACTGTTTATGAAGATTTCCATATTTCAACACCTCTCCCCAATAATAGCGAGCTGAATCCACTTGTCTTTCATCTTTATATATACTTCCCAGACACAACAATACATTACTCGATTTCCTTTCCGTAGGCAATACTTCCAATAAAATCTGTTTTGCCAACCCTATTTGCCCCTTATCGTAGTAAAAACATCCCATTTCCCCGGCTATGCCATCAGCCAATTTGTCTTTTCGAAGCTTTCGCGCCATCCGGTAAGCCTCCTTATAATAATAAAGGGCACTATCGTTTTCATTTTTCCCATCATACGTACGAGCCAGATGACACAACGAATTGGCACATTTCACAGAGTCTCCTAATTCCCTATAGCAATGTAATGCTTTCCAATGCATACGTCGGGATTCATCGTAAAGGTCCTGATAGGCAAATAAGATACCCATCTGCCCGTAGGTCATTCCCTGCAAAAGCGTTTGCTCCGTATCCTCACCAACCTCTATGCCTTGATGATACGCCTTCAGCGCCCTCGGAATATCGTTCATGTCCCGATACGTTCCTCCCAAATAATAATAGGATTCGAACAAGCGTTCCTTATCACCCTTTTGCTGATAATAATCAACGATGGAAAGAATAACGGAGTCCGTGGTATGCGGCATATAAAGTTTGTCCTCTGCTTTTATAGTAAGCAGACGATAATACATTTGTGTTTTCTGAGGAGCATGGGTTATGCTGTCCGCCAAAGTAGCCAACCATATCAAAGCGCTGTCGGGACGGGCATTCATGCAGCCCATGGCATGACGCATGGCTATAGGATAATCTTTCTCCGAGGTGCAGGAAAGCAGACACACGCATCCGGCCAACAAATATACAAACAATGCATTTTTCATAAAGCTACCTTTTTATAATACTTGATGTCTTACCATGCGGCAAAGGTAGCATTTTTTTATTTAAGTTTCATTGAAAAGTGTCCGGTTTGCAGCCATTTCAAACGGCTATTAAGCACACTTTATGTTTTAAAACACACCAGCTTGTTCAGTTATTCCACTTTCAGTATAGCACTATTGATACTTCTGTCCACACTGTTACTTTCACGAGAGGTCTTCTTGCCGAAGTCGAATGTATAAGCCAACTTAACATAACCGGCGAAGCGATCCGGCTTAGACAGCATAGTGTTTTGGCAACGATATATCTCACGGTCCATCATAGACTTTTCCTTAAATTTAGTGGAAAAAGGATTAGTCACGCCCACTTCCATTCGCCAGTTTTTGGGATTCCAACTAACGTATCCTCCACATTGAGCAGCCATAGTAACAGACATCAGGTTAAAATTAAGCCACTTGGTCTTCGACTTGGCATACAAACCATACGAAAAGTCTTTCCAGTAATAATCCACTTGCAGATTACCCCAAAAATTATCTAAACTTTTAGAAGTGGAAGGGTAAGTCACATATCGCCAGCCCCCATTCAGCCGCATCCGTAAATGGTCTGTTACCTTCCATGTACCAAACAATTGGACAGAGAAATTGCGATACTTACGGTCACTGTTATAACTCCGCACCAATTTATTATTTTCTATACTGAAATCCTCATATCGCATATAATTGATCATATCATAAGCCACATTCGCCCCCACAGTAATTTTCCCGAATTGCCCACTGTAAGCAATAGAAGGAGTGGTTTGGAAAGGTACCCGTTGATGAGGGTTTCCACGTCTTATTTGCAACGAATCTATTTGTTGTTCCACCGTATTCAATTGGCTGATATCCAGGAAACCACTGCCGACAGGACAAGTCAGTCTGATTTGTTGTTGTGGTGCAAAAGTATATGTTACATTGAAACGCAAACGAGGAGAAAGTTTGCTTTTCCTGTCATCGTGATGTAAACGATATTGGATATATGAGAATCCGGGACAAACCCGAAGGAATATTTTTTTTCCAAATCGTTGAGTATAATCCAAAAACAACATGCTTTCTCCTTCCCAAAAATGTTGCCAAGGAATATTACCAATCCGATAATCGATCGAACTGACGGTATGAAAATGAAAGCCCTGTATGGTCAATGCGTTTCGATGTTTGAACTGAATGCCATAATTGAGAATGGCATAAAGTTCATACATATCTTCTTGATTGTCGGTAAGGACAGTGTAGTCATTCTCTTGATAACTATAACGGTATTGGTTGTGCGTATAACTGCCCACTACCGTCGTTTCCAAATACTGCTTGTCTGTTACGTCCCAGTGTCCATACAGTTCCAGATTAGGTTTCCAACCTGATTGGCTTACATTAGAGAAACTTTCTATGTTTTCCTTGTCACCATCATACAATAACGATCTCCGGTTATAATTATCAGGAGAATCGCTATGTACCAAAGACAATTTTCCCGAGAGCAACCGTTTATCCTGCTTATTGGAGATATTCAACTGGGCATACTGGCTATTATTCTTCACACGGTCGTCCAACAAGGTGGACTGTCTGCGAACGACACGATCGGTAAAAACGAATGCCTCTTGCCTGTCGTCCGTCAGTTTACTATATTCCCTTTGAGAATATCCGGCAAACAAAGTATAATCCATAGCCTTTTTAGACAGTTTAGCCACCACATTATAATCACCACTCAAATATCCTATTTTTTGATCGGCATTAAATGATACATAGCCCCCACTTTCATGTTGTTTCATCACAAAATTAATGGCGGAAATGTCATTCATATATTTCCCTGTCGGCACATCGTAATACTCTATCTTCTCAACATCCTTCGGATTCAAATTCCGTATCTCACGCGCATCAGCCTTGCGTCCGTCTATATAGAGAGTTGTCTCGCCGCCAATAGCCGACACCTTCCCATTTATCCGGTCTACTTCCACCTCCGGAATCATTAATCGATATAGCAAGTCGTAACCAGAAGCAGAATGCCTTACCTGCGTTTTTTCCGGTATAATCAAAACATGATCCTTCTGCCGGATAAAAGAAGAAGCATTCACCATGACTTCTCCAAGTCTTACAGCTTCAACATCCAAGACAACAGGTTCCAAACGAACCTCATCCTGCAAAACATGAACAGGAATGAATTTCGTCTTAAATCCAATGGAGCTAATACCCAGCAAATAATTACCTGTATAACTTGCTTTTATCTGATAATACCCCACACTATCCGTACAAACACCAGCCACGAAAGTAGAATCAGGATGCAACAAACGTACTGTGGCATAAGACAAACCATTGTGATTTTCATCCCAAACGGTTCCACATATGTTTTGCGCTCTCAAACACGAGAGAGAAAGCGTGAATATCAGTATGGATAACCCTGTCAATTTTAACAAATAAGAAGAAGTCATAAAGTATAATATTTATTCAGAAACTGTTTAAAAATAAATTAAAATAATTGCCATGTAAGTGCTTATCATATTGGATTTCAGCATGTTAATTAATACACCATTTGTAACTTTATGATTACTAAGACATTAAGTTATGGAACAATATTCAACCAACCTCACTAATAAACAGTGGCAATTTATAGAAAAAATAGTGAATACGCAAAAGAGAAGACGAAAATATTCTATTCGTGGCATTTTTGATGCCATTCCCTACTTGCCCAAAACAGGTTGTCAATGACGTATGCTCTCCGCCAATTTTGCACCTTGGCAGAGTGCATGGGGTTTGATTAAAATAACTAACATAGCAAAGAAAGCATCTTTCAGCGCAGCCAAAGCAGACGTTGAAGCACCAGTCTTTTATAGGGTTTCTTCATGTCTTCGGGCAGGAAGGAAGCATCTATCAGTTCCATCCATTTGATGATGGAACACCGGAATTTCCGGGCGATATTCTCTATTACCTTGCCACTGATCCCCGATGCTGTTATCGACTTCTCAAAGTCACTTCTCCATATTTTCCTTTTTTTCCCATTAAGAGTTAATGCCATTTCCTCCGTATCTTCGGGCATGACAATAACCGTGGACAGTAAATCGTATGCAGGTGTCAGAGTATAACCCATCCCCGTGTTATACAATGAAAAGTTCTTCAGGTGCATATCCGAGTTTCCCACAATCCACGAGAACACCACCACTTCCCAGAAATTCACCAGATCAAGCTGCGGCACTGCGGAATACTTCTTGATAGTCTTGGCTATCTGCTCATACGATCCCTTGTATTTATATTCGGTGAGACGTTCCGTCAACTGACACATGTCCTCCATGGCAATCTTTCCACCATCCGGGCGACGGTCTATGCGCCGGGTGATGTATCCCAACTCGCCATCGGCAAAACGCACCAACCCGTGGGGAACCACCGTCATTTTGGCTGCTTCCGCCATGTGCATGGTCAAATCCTCCAGCTCAGGTAATGCCCGGTAAAAATCAGTCTGGGGCTTCAAAATAAACTTTCCCCACAAGCCCACAATAGTAAAACGGTCCGGCTCGTTCTTTCCGCCGGGATTCACATCGAGCGACAATTTGGCTTGCACGCCCGTCAGCGTGGTCTGTGCCCTTACTACCTGTTTGGCCAGTTCGCCTATTTCACTCCGCACGTAAGGCAGTTGAGGAGCCTGACGGGTACCGAAAAGTTTCCAGGCACAAGCCGGATGATAGTCCACCTGTCCTTCCTTCAGTTCCTTATAACAATACAAACACCTTTCCATCATGTTTCCGGTTTATCAAGTTCATCCTCTACTACGCTCACTGCCCCAATGCAATCCTTACAACAGGCCAGTAACAGCGACATACGGTCGCGCCGGTTTATCTTCCAGCTATTTTCGGCAATGTTCAGCAGCCATCCTTCAGGTATCAAGCCGTCAAAGAACGGGAACAACACAGTGTCACGATAAGGTTTGTCCGTCAGCGGTAGTGTCAGACTGACGGCTTCCGCCTTGCCGGAGCGCAAGAATCCGGCATCATAGGCAAAAGTGAAACCATTCTCATCTTCCGTCAACAACCCTGCGTAGATATCATTCAAATATATTTTTCCCCTTTTCATGCGCTATGCTCCTTTCTTGCAGGCACAGCCCCCACTTCATGTCCGAAGAGGGCAAGCACCTGGTTTACCTTGTCTATCCGTAAAGTCTGCTTTCCTTGCTCCAACTCGCGCACAAAGCGAAGTCCCACCCCCGCCTTAGCCGCCAAATCTACTTGCGTAAGTCTGAACCGCTTACGCATTTCTTTTACAAACAATGACAATGAATCACTCATAATTACACCCTTTAGGGTACAAATATACAAAAAGCTTCGACAATTACACCCTAATGGGTATAATTTATTAGTTTCCTTCGTATAATATACCCGAAAGGGTGCAAAGTGATTCTTTTTGACATCTTCCGCCAATACCAATTTGTACATAATACAATAATAAGTTGCACCCACTTATGCCCTCATGCCCTCACTTTTAGCTATAATACACTCATTATAAAACCATCACCCTCACTCCTTTTTCCTACATTCCCCTCTTAAATCATTCATTCACAACATGATATCCATTCACAGACTTATAAACCGATTATTTGTGAAATCCCCTGCTTTTCAGCTTTCTTTCCTCACATAAGCGGCATAAATAGCGGCCACCGTAGTTTGTGTTATACTATTCTTCTTTGATGATTGAAAGTTCAATATTCGTTAACCACGTACGTGGTTAAGTATAGTCACCTAGGTGGTTAACCTTAACCACCCTCGTGATTAGACTTAACCACTTAGGTGACTAAGCAATTACAACCTATAAAAAGCAAGAACAGAAAAGGGAGAAAACAACAGAGAGACAGTGGAATACGCGCACATAGACTACTGAAAATCCGGTGCACAAGCCATGCAGCTGCTTTATAAGAACGAATGGTTAGGGGTTGAATGAAGAAAATGAGGAGATATTGCGGTGAAACAACATCGAATTTGAGCAAATTTCGCCTTTTGAGCAGTTGTTTAAATGTCGCTTTTCTTCTGCTACTACAGAGGAAAATAAAGAAGGGCTGATCGCCCATGAAGATTTTCAATTATCTGCAAGGATATACGCGTTAAACACTGTCAATCAACAATATAAATTAATTCGTACGCATTCGCTATAAACTGAACACTTCCCCAAAAACCAGCAATAAAGGTACTGTATATCATGCAATAAGGTTGCAATAATTTATTTTCAAGCGTCCATTAGTGAGGGCAATGCCCTCACTAACAATAATGCTACCACCACCAATAAGCAGTTCATTATAAACCAGTTACAACAAAAGTTAGGGCATGAGGGCATTTTCGCGTCCAACTTTCCATTGGTTTATTACCTCCATGCCGCACTGGCATGGGCAGGAGGATTGTACGCCAAATCCAAAGCTTAAATGAAAAAGCCGTGCCGCGAATAGAATATTTTCGTATTCCCGTTTGCGTGTTCACTATCTTTTCTATAAATTGCCACTGTTTATCAGCGAGGTTGGTTGAATATTGTTCCATAACTTAATGTGACAGCCTTACCGGGCGTGGTATTTCAATCCCTTCACCTCGGTGTAATGCAGTCCGTCCCATTGCACGGGCATACAGCAGAACTGCCATTTCCGGTCTCCCGGATCGCCTTTCCACGGACCGGAAACCGTACGTACCAGCATTTTATTCATACCTTTCTTTAAATGTATCTTTACCGGAGGACGAAAGAAATACCCCTCCTGTGTCAACGGGATTTCAATGCGCCCTCTCCCCCATCCTGTCCACGGCAGGCTTTGGAAAGGCCAGTGAGGAGGATTCACCCGCTCGTCATTGAGCCACACATCCCCTCCTTCATAATCCCAGCTGCCCTGCTCGGGAGCTCTGCCCGAACGGTAGCCGCCCGAATGACCCCACATGCCGTTCAGACCGAACATCAACCAGACCTCCTGATCAACCGGACTTTCAATATAGGTAAGGGCATAGCAGGTACCCGGCCCTGTCCCCACCACAGGAGACATCAGCGTAGGCCAATGCCCCGGACGAAAGACTTTGCGGTGGGCATTGAACATATCATACAATGAACGGATCTGCACCGCGCCTCCGCAAGCTTCCCGAGACTGCCATCCCAGCACGGTGTCATTCACCGCATACTCCTCTTTTATTATACGCTCGGGATCAAACGAAAAATCATTCTGCCCGTGGTGGTCAAACGGGCCTATCAACCTCCACTCCATGTCCGCCTGCTCCACATAGGCGAAAGGAATGCCGGCAAAATAATGGTCCCGGTGATAGACCAGCCTGCGTTCGAATTCGGCAAAGGCTTTCCACTCCTCCGTTCCCTTGGAGGGAATACGCGCCATGCAGTCGCGCCTCTTTTCACGGCTTCCCCGCCAGATGCGTTCGGCAAAGGTGAGCACGCAGGGATAAAACGGATACTGCTCCAGCAAACGTTGCTCCGAACCGAGCGCCCCATCCGTCCAGACGCAGAAAATGCTTCCCAACGCCCGGGCATCGCCACGGGGCACCTCACACGGCTGCTGGAAAAAGACTTGCGGAACTCCCGTCTGAGAGTCCATCCAGTCCAGATAGAATCCGTTACAGTCTATGTAGCGTGCCGACTTGTCCAAGGCATGCCCCGCCTCGTTTTCGCCCCAGCACATTCTCACGGCAGCCGTATCGGGCACATAGCCGGGCGACCACACCACCACTTCCTTGTGCTTGCCGCGCACGTAACGAATCATTTCAGGCATGAAGGCTTCCATCTTAAAATGTACTTCGTCCGAACCGATATGAAACCATGGGTCGGGAAAAAGGGGAATGATTTCATCCAGCGCCTCTTTCAGCACTTCCATTCCTTTGGCCGACTGCATATCGGCTCCCACTCCCTTTCTGAAGGAGGCACTATGCCCCGGCATATCCACCTCGGGCAGGATACGCATCCCCAGCCCGGCACAGTAGTCCACCAAATCTGCCAGTTCCTGTTGTGTATAGAACTTTCCGGGCTGCCTGGTCTTCCAAAAGGTGGCGGTATCTGTCAGTTCGGGGTGGCTCTTTACCTCCACCCTCCATCCCGGATCGTCCGTGAGGTGCAGATGAAGCATGTTTATTTTATAATGAGACAAGCGGCGGGCCAGCTTCTTGATGAAATCCACCGAGGCGAAGTTGCGCCCCACATCCAGCATCACCCCCCTCACACTGAATGCCGGCGTATCTTTAATGGTGCAACGGGCTATTCCGTAACCTTTCTTTTCCTTTACGATGAGCTGCCTCAACGTCTGCAAGCCATTGAAAAATCCTTGAAAGCCGGCAGCAGTGATCCGCACCTCTTTATCGGACACGGACAGCGTATAGCTTTCCGCCTCTACCGATCCGGCAGCCTTTGAAGAGCCGCCCGGGACAAACCGGACGGGCAGGCAGTCTTTCCCGCCGGCAACCATCCCCCGGTCCAGCGCCACCTCTTCCAGTTCCGCCCGAAGCTGCGGAAACTGTTCAGCGCCTCCGCCTCCCGCCACCTTCAGGCAAGAGAAGCGGACGGTTCCCTTGCCTCCGGTCACCTCGGCAGGATAAGGGATAAGACTTGTCGAAAGCTGGTTTTGAGGAGTGGGCAGCGACCACCCCGCAGGTTGGGCTTCCGCCGCCAACCGGGTTATTCCCCATAAGAAAACTAAAATAATAAACTTCGCATACATATCTTTTTCCTTTCTAGAATAAATAAAGAAGAGGCTGCCTCAAGAAGAAGACGGATATTTTTTCCTCCCCTCTCCCGAAACAGCCTCCGCACATAATCACAGCTATATTTTTAATACGTTATTGTATTATCCTGAAAATATCTTTTCACCCCAAAAACAACAACCTTTTATTCCCGTCAATAAGGATTTTGTGTCAAATTTGGATTCATGTTCAGTTCGGACTGCGGAATAGGCAACAAAAGATGGTTGGTCGAAACGTTGGTCGAACCTTTCTTCTTCATGGTCTCAATATACACTCCGTGACGGATCAAATCCATGCGGTTGTAGCCTTCGAGGAACAACTCCCAGCTTCTCTCCTGCAAGATAGCGGCACGCAACGCGTCTTTCGACGGATAATCAGCCAGCTTCAAGTTATGCTCCGCATTACCGAAAGCTCTTTCGCGTATTTTGTTTATCAAATCGACAGCCTCCTGAGAAGGACCGTTCAGTTCGTTCAATGCCTCCGCACGCGCTAGGATAATATCCGCCAGACGAAGCAATACGATATCTGTTCCTTCAGTCCAGTCTATATGGGCGGGGTCCATCGGAAATTTATTGGGGATAGGGCCTTCGCCTACTCCATGCCCCACTTCTTTCACCACAATCTCGCCTTTTACTTTCGCTTCATACGATGTCAGCAAGTCGGCTCTGCGCTTGTCCGCCGGATCGAATGAATCATAAAAGTCCCAGGTGGCGCGGTAGTAGTCCCATCCTATCACCGTTCCGTCCGGATTCAGGAAATCGGCCGGCTGGAAATGGGCGGCGTATGCGGAATGCTGGTAACGCGGAGGAAGACTAGGAATGACAAAAAGGAATTCGGCGTTCTTCTCGTTCTCCACTCCCCACAACTTGCTGTAATCCTCAATCAGCCTATGAGGCGACTGGGTGATAATCTCGTTGGCTATCTCGGCACATTCCTTCCACATCTTGGCTTCCAGGTATATTTTACAAAGTTTCGCCTTTGCCCCCCATTTGGTGAAGCGTCCATAATCCTTGGCGGGATAGCTGTCCGGCAGTTTGTCCATGGCATCCTTTATCTCGTCAATACAGAACTTGATGACTTCATCCTTGGAGGTTCTGCCCGGCTTCGACATCAAGTCGAAGTGGGAAGTGGTGATAAAAGGAACATCTCCGTACAGGTAAACCAGATCGGCATAGAAAAAGGCGCGTATCACGCGGGTTTCTGCGATGAAACGCTCTATGGCCGGGGTCGGCGCCTGCTTCCTCAAGTTATCAATACCGATGTTGGTGCGGCTGATGCCCATGTACAAGTCCATCCACAAAGAAGAAGTGACATAGAAATCGACTCCCCACTCTGCCTTTTCCATCATAAGCTGGTTGCCTTTCTGCGCTCCCGGACCGAAAATAAGATTCGCTCCCGCCACTTCGTTCAACATCTGGTAAGCGTACTCTCCGGCAGGAATGTAACAACGGGCGCTCCGGTCACGGAATCCTCCGTACACTCCGTTCAGGTATGCCTGGGCATCCGATTCTGTCTTGAAAAAATCATCCACCGGTATCGTGGTATATAACTCAGTGTCCAAGCAAGAGGAAAAAAGGCAGCTTGCAGCCGCAATAATATATATTCCAAGTTTTTTCATGATATTCTTCTTTTTAAATTAGAAACTAACTCTTAATCCCGCCATAAATGTGCGGCAAGGAGGATAACCGTTGTACGAACCGTCTACTTCCGGATCGTATCCTGTATAATCGGTGATGGTGAAAACATTCTGCGCATCTACATATACACTGCAAGGAACAGCTCCAATGCGGGTGTTGTAAGTCAGACGGACGGATTTCAGTCTCAGGAAGGAAGTGTTCTCTATATACAGTGAATTGTATTCGCTGCCATAAGGATTGCTCTTTCCCGAATGGATATGGGTATCCGTATGGGTAGGTGTCCAGCGGTCCATGACGCTCTTGAAAGCATTCACCCCTTCGAACACACGGGCAGGATTCTCATAATAAGACCTGAACTGATTGAAGGTTTTTCCACCCACACGCGCATTGAAGAAGAAATTAAGATTCCAGTTCTTGTAAGTCAGATCATTGCCAAATCCGAACTCCACCTTCGGATCGGGAGTTCCCAGGTAGGTGATATCGGCCGCGTCGATTTTGCCGTCAGGTCCCGGCTTGAACTCACCGTTCTCATCGCGTCCGCCTATATCGGCATAACGGATATTTCCCGGAACGGAATTGGGCTGCGCACTGCCCTTGATATCATCTCCTTCCTGCCATATTCCGTCGAACACATAACCATAGATGGCATTGACCGGATCGTGTTCCGATGCACCGAGTTGGGGCAGAGGCAGTCCGGCACGGTCTTTCCACAAGTTTTTGTTATGAGTGACTGTCAAGGTTGTCTCCCACTGGAAGTCACGGGTGCTGATATTGCGGGTATTGAGCGTGAACTCCACTCCCTTGTTCTGAATCTTACCTGCATTTCTCCACTGGCTTGCATAGCCCGAATAGGCGGGTGTGGCAAATTTAAGCAACAGGTTATCCGTCGTAGTCTGATAGTATTCCAACGTAGCGGAAATCCGGTTATCAAAGAATCCGGCATCAACTCCTACATTGAACTGCTTGGCTGTCTCCCACATCAGCAACGGGTTGCCGGCATTGTTAGGAACCAGTGTCGATGCCACGCGGTCTCCAAAGATATAGACATAACCTTTTCCCAGCAATGTCATATAACTGTTGTTACCGATATCCTGGTTACCGGTTTCTCCGTAACCGATTCTGAGTTTAAGGTTGGACAAATTCGTGAAATCCTTCATGAACGCCTCGTTGGAAATACGCCATGCCGCCGAGAAAGAGGGGAAATAACCGAAACGGTTGCTTTTCTCGAACTTGGACGAACCGTCCGCGCGGAAGGTGGCTGTAAACAAATAACGGTCATCGTAGTTGTAATTGGCACGGGCGATACCCGAGATCAGCACATTCTTTGATTTGGTGGTACCCACGGTAGGACGTTCTTCGCCGATACCGATATTGTTATATCCGAAATAGTCGGTAAAGAACTTCGTAGCCTTGGCGCTCAAGTCTTCAAAAAGAAAATCCTGGTAAGTATAGCCTGCCAGCACATCGAGTTTATGCTTGCCGAAGTTTTTCTTGAAAGTAGCCGTGGCCTCCAGCAAGTTGCTGGCACCTTGTGTGGTGGTAACCGACGCTATACCTCCCGCACCCGCACCTTTGCGTGTAGTGGTAGGATTGTAATACTCGCGTTTCGCGTTCTGCATGTCCGTACCTGCCTGAATCTTGAAGAAGAGGTAATCCGTAGGCGTATAATTCAACGATGCATTCAGCATAACGCGTCTGGAGCGGGTCTTGTCATCAATATCGAGCAAGGATACCGGATTGGACATCAGCACATAATGCGGATTATCAGAGAATTTTCCTTCTTCATTGCGAATGGGCACGTTGGAGGGGAAAGCATAAGCACCACCCAGCACACCGGTGTCTTCGGCACGTGTTCCGGCAATGATGTTATTATCCGTAGTATTGCTCAACAAGCTGGTTATCGTAAGGTTCAGCTTCTCCGAAATCTTCTGGTCCAAATTCAGGCGGAAGCTGTAACGCTCGAACGAACTGCCTTTCACGATACCATCATTGCGGTGGTAGCTGCCTGACGCCAGGTATTTGGTATTCACATTTCCACCTTGCATGGTTACATCGTGGTTGGTCACCATACCGGTACGGGTAACTTCTTTGAACCAGTCGGTTCCTTTACCAAACGACTCCACGTCTTTGTAGTAAGGGTCTCTGCCGTTGAACACCTGCATTTCGTTATATACCTGCGCAAATTCACTTCCGTTCAGTACATCAAAACGCTTGGCTATGACCTGTGTACCAAAGGATGAGTTGAATGTGATTCTGGCCTTTCCTTCCTTACCTTTCTTTGTCGTGATCAAGATAACGCCATTGGCGGCTCTCGAACCATAGATAGCGGTAGCGGAAGCGTCTTTCAGCACTTCCATGCTTTCAATGTCCGAAGGGTTGATGCTGTTCAGCGGGTCTTTCTTGGGGCCATCGAACACATCTCCCGAGCCCGGATAGAAGTTCGTGTTGTCTATCGGGAACCCATCCACAACGTAAAGCGGAGTTTTACCGGCGTTGACAGAAGAAGTACCGCGAATCTTAATGGCTGCCGCCCCACCCGGCTGCGCGCTGCTTTGAGTCACCACCACACCGGCTGCTCTTCCTTGCATCATCTGCACGAAACTGGAGTTGGTGGGACTGCTGATATCATCGGCTTTCAAAGACACCACCGAACCGGTAAGGTCGCTTTTCTTCATGCTGCCATAGCCTACTACCACTACTTCATCAAGTTTCTGGGTATCTTCTTTCAGTTTGATATGCAAGGGCGCATTTCCTTTTACTGTAATTCTCTGCTCAATATATCCGATAAACGAAACGACCAATACAGCATTCTCGCCTACAGACAGGCTAAAATTACCGTCAATGTCGGTTATGGTACCGGTTTTACTTTTGAGATCCATCACATTGGCTCCGACGATGGACTCGCCTTGAACGTCTGTCACACGACCGGTCACAGTCCGCTTCTTCCCGTCCTGACGGACAGCCTCCGGATCGCCCGTTCCTTTTTTATACACAGAGATATAATTGTTTGTAAATTTATAATTAAGGCCTGTTCCTTCAAAAGCTTTATTCAGAACATCCGCAACCGTCTTACCGACAGCCTTGACCTTCAGTTTCTGATTCAGATCCACATCATGCTTGCTGTAAATAAACAAATAATCTGTCTGATTCTCAATCTCTGAAATAAGTTCCTGTAAGGTGAGCGAACTTCCATTAAGATTAACATTCGCCGTCTGCGAATAAGTGTTTTCCGCATGCAGCTGCATTAAAAGACAAAAAATAAAAAAAAGTGTAATTTTCATAATACGTAGTGTTTTTTTCATAACTTCGCAAAATAAAAGGGTTATTAGGTACTGATTTTAGGGGCATTAGTCAAGATATATCAGGATAATCCTTTGGAAAGGAGGGTAGTTGCAGTACTCTCCTTTTTTTTATATCATTGATCTAACGCATAAGTTTAAAAATAGATTCAAGTGTGTTTTTACATAGGCATATTCGTTATTAAGGTTATACATTAATCAAAATATTTCAATCTCTTTATCCGACAAGATGCGGTATTGGAATTTACCCACATCTTTAATCGCTTGTAATATACTTTCTATACTGTCGTTCTGACGGAACTTACCGTTATAAACCTGTTTTAAGATTTCCGGATTCTTCACAATAAATTTCACTTCATACCACAGTTCCAGCCGCTTCAACAACTCTCCGAAAGGCTGGTCTCCAAAGGTATAGATGCCATTGGTTTGCAGTTGCCGTTGTTTATATTCCGAAGATAACTTATGCAGACGCCCGTTCAAAACGATTGCTTTCTCATCAGGTTTCAGGTAAATGCCTTGCCCGTTCTCCTCCCTGTCACAAATATAGACAGACCCTGTGACCAGTTCCGTCTCAAAATCGTCCCGGTCCGGATAAGCGAACACATTAAATTCAGTGCCCAATACCCGTATATCATACTTGTCTGTCTTCACAATAAAAGGAGCTTCCGCATTTTTCATCACCTTGAAAAAGCCTTCACCTTCCAGTTCCACGATACGCTGTCTGGCATCGAACACATTAGGCACTTTCAGCCTGGTGCAAGGATTCAGCCATACCGTGGTTCCATCGGCTAAAGTGACATATACCCGCTGCCCTTTAGGAGCCTGCACCCACGTATATTCCCTGCTATAAATGTCCAAATTATATTCTTTGGAAAGAAGCCATGTGCCGACCACCAGCAGTATCATTGCCGCATACTTCACCATCTTCCACGACAGACGAAGGACACGCCGCTTTGCCGCCATCCGCTTCAGTTCTTTCAGCTTGACGGCTGCCATCCGCTTATCTCCTTCTTCCTCCATCAGACCGGAAAGAGCCATGGAGTTTTGCAATGCCGCAAACTCCTCCTTCAAGGCCGCATCTTTTTCCAGCTCTTTAAAAAGCCGCTCCTTCTCGGAGTCAGTCATGATACCCAAAAAATAGTTATGCAGATATTCTTCCATATTTCACCAAGTTCTTTTGTTCTGTATAACAGTAGAACGACAGGAAGAAAGACAGCCACCAAAAACAATTTCAAAATAAACACTAATTAACACATGAAAATAAAAAAAGGAAGGTAATCTTTCAATGCCACTCTGAGTTTACGAAGCGCGATACTCATTTGCCCTTCAACCGTATTTACCGAGATACCAAGCCGGGCGGCAATTTCCTTATTTTGCAAGCCCTCCATACGGCTCAATTTAAAAATCTCCCGGCAACGTTCGGGAAGCGACTCTATGGCCTGTTGAAGAATACGCTCCATTTCAAAGAAAGAAAAAGAATTTTCGTCAAACTTCTGCAAGGAATACAATTTAAACTCAAGTTCCTGACGCTCTACCGGTGAAAAAGAGTAATGTCTGGACTCTTCCCGGCATTCTTTCCGCAGTATGTCGATACAACGATTCTTGACTATCGTGAAAAGATAAGCATTAAAATTCCCCTCAAATGATAACTGTTCACGGTTCTCCCAAAGTTTCAGAAAGATATCCTGAACTACATTCTCCGCATCTTCCTGAAGAAGCAGATAGGTTTGGGAAAAACGTACCAACTTTGGAAAATAGATGGTGTACATCTCGTCAAAATCCAACTTGTCTAATTTCAATAAAGTCTGCTTCATATCTCTGTGTCACAAAACATGCAATTAAGGTGTAATATTCGCAAAAAATATTGAGACCTGCAAGAAATTCACTTGTTGTTTCAGCCAAGTTCCGAAAAAAACGGAAAATCATCAACTAATTTGAAAAAAGGGCAATCCTTTTTTAGCATAAAATGCGGAAAATTTCACCAAAAACAGTAACTTTGCCATTCATTATACGTGTTTTAATTTCAAAAAACAATTAAACTATAAATTCATGAAACTGAAAGACTTACTAGCCTGTACAATGACAGCTTTGCTTTTCTGTACCTCCTGTATAAAGGATGAAGCGCCCAATGCAGAAGCGGATATTCTTAGTTGTAAAGTTCCGGTAGAAATTCTAAAACGAGAACCTATCATTCAGAATAACAGTATTACTTTAATGGTAAAGCCAACTACCGACCTTGAACATCAGGCACCAGAATTTACATTGACGGAAGGGGCAACCATATCCCCTCTCAGTGGAACAGAACGTGACTTCACCACCCCACAAAAATATACCGTTACCTCTGAAAGTGGAAAATGGAAAAAGACTTATACGGTAGCTTTTATTTCAGAGGAAATACCTACCTTCTATGAATTTGAGGATACAGTTATTACCACTCAAAGCAATGGAGATTATTTTGTTCTTACAGAAAACAACGGTGGAAAGCTAGAATGGTCAAGCGGTAACCCCGGATTCCGCTTGACAGGAGTGGCCAAAAGTCCATACGATTACCCTACCATGCAAGACGATGCCGGTGTAGTAGGAAAATGTGTTAAATTGGTAACCCGCAGCACCGGTTTCTTTGGAAACATGGTGGGAATGCCTATTGCTGCCGGAAACTTATTTATGGGAAACTTTGACGTTGGTTCAGCTCTTACTGATGCTTTAAAGTCCACTCAGTTCGGTTATCCTTTCTATCACAAACCAACCAAAATAGTAGGATATTACAAATTCAAGGCAGGCCCCAAGTTCATGTCCGGAGGCAAAGAGGTCGCAGGGAAAAAAGATATTTTTAATATCTATGCCATGTTCTATGAAACAGATAAAGAGACACGCACATTGGACGGTTATTTCAAAGCAGATGGATATGAACATAAAAATTTAGTAGCTTTAGCCATGATAGACAATCCGCATGAGACATCCGAATGGACTCGATTTGAAATGCTATTCGATTACCATAAAGAAATTGATACAGATAAACTATTGGCAGGCAGTTATAATGTCGCCATCGTATTTTCGTCAAGCGCAGATGGAGATATATTTGAAGGTGCTCCGGAAAGCACGCTTTGGCTTGATGAAGTAGAAATGTTTTACGAAAATTAAAAATGGAAAGTATGAAAAAAAATATTATATTGATCCTTTGCTTACTAGTCAGCCTCTCTACCTGGGCACAACGTGAGAGAACAAAAAGTATTATCTGGTCTTCATTACATGGCTTAGAATATGAAATCAAGGCAGGATTTAATATTGGCGGTACATTGCCCATCCCGTTTCCTGCAGAAATCCGCTCCATAGACGCCTACAATCCAACACTTTCCATAACCATTGAAGGCAACATCACCAAATGGTTCGGTGAAAAACAAAAATGGGGTGTCACCACAGGACTCAAAATGGAAAACAAAGGTATGCGCACTAAAGCTACCGTAAAAGACTATGGAATGGAAATTATCGGCGATGGTGGAGAAAAGATGTCCGGACATTGGAACGGAGGTGTACGTACAAAAGTACAAAATTCATACCTCACGATCCCCGTTCTAGCAGCCTACAAACTGACGCCACGCTGGAATCTAAAATTCGGACCTTATTTTGCCTATTTAATGGACGGAGATTTTTCCGGACATGTTTATGAGGGCTATTTGCGGGAAGGCGATCCAACAGGAGCAAAGGTGGAATTTACAAACGATAAAATCGCGACTTATGACTTTTCTTCCGATTTACGTAAATTTCAATGGGGGGTACAGTTAGGAGCCGACTGGAAGGCTTTCAAGCATTTAAAAGTATATGCGGATTTAAACTGGGGACTAAATGATATTTTCCAGAAAGATTTCAAGACAATCACTTTTGATATGTATGCGGTTTATCTGAATGTAGGATTCGGATACGCATTCTAAAGTAGAATTTTACTTTTGTGTATCATACAAATTCAATCATAAAAAAGGAAGTTGCATAATACAGCTTCCTTTTTCCTTTACTAATACAGTATGAATACTATTTCTTCAGACCGTCAAACTCAACAAGAACAGCCATCTTAGTCACTGTAATATCCAAATACCAGTTTACCATCAGCATTACCGGTAACTGTTACGTCCAGATTCCCTAAAGCTAAAACTGACAGTATCTAATATGGGCGAGTATTATTACAATGTTATAATATAGTCAAAGGTTATACCATTTTCACCATATCTGCCAACTGAACAAAATAGTCATTTGACCAGATGTCTAATTCCTTCGGATTGCGCACAAAAGGAAGAACATCCTCTTTTACTTGTTTGATATCTGCTGTAGAAAGACGTTCTTTAAGCTTATCCTTGAATAGTTCTGGAGTAATCTCCTCATTATTGAACTGCTTGCATCTCTCAGCCAAATGTGCAAAATCAAGTGGCACATTATGACGAACATACCATTCAAAGTCGTACCAATCGCGTCCCTTGACTCTGTTTTTCCACACACGATATACCAAGGCATGCATCTTGCCGGCAAACAAATCGGGTAGAGTGAAGCAGCGAGTCATGAATGAATGAGGCTGAAGCAGCAGTTTCTGCTCTGTCTTGAAATTCAATGGAGGACAAGTGTCAACCTCGATCTTGATTTTTATAGACTTCTCTGTTTGAAACATTACATCATATACATCGGTGTTGTCCTTCAGGAAAGCAGACTCAACCTTGCCGAAATTCTTCTTGTCCTTTTTCTTGATTTCAACCTCACGACCCACCAATGCAAACGCATCAACAATGGGTTGGAAATATTTGCTGAAATCAAACGCATCGTCCTGTGCCAGCAGAGAAAAGTCCATATCTTCACTGAAGCGTTGCAACCCGTAAAAGATTCTCAGACAAGTTCCTCCATAGAATGCTGCCGATTCAAAAAATCCACCATTATACAAACCAGCAAGAATCACCTGTTGGTTTACTTCAAAAATAGCGTTTCGCTTATTCTGCTCTGTCGTCAGATCGTAGCGTGACAACATGCTATCATAAATTTCATTCTTCATCGTCTCAGAAACTTTAATACAGTTGCAATAGAATCGGCCTTCTTGCCTACCTTTATATACTCTTCAAAAATATTAGCGTCAAACTTATAGAACTCATCCATATCCATTCGGATGTCATGCTCAAGATAGTTTTCCACATCCTTCAGGAAACGCAGATTGACCTTGGAAGAATTTGCTATCAGATCGCACAGAGCCTTTTCTGGTGACGCTATCAAGAAAGCATATTCCCCCTTATGCATACTTCTTACTCCTACTGAAAATGCATCTCTGTCAATATACTTGTAATCGTAATTCCCTATAGGGGTATGAAAACTTCGGGAATGCTTTACCGTCATAGACTGATGCGTATACACAGCCTCCGGAATCAAACCATAATATCTCAATGCTGTCGACATAGAGATGTAAGAAGGAGCATAAAGATGATTTGCTATCAATTCATTTGAAAGCGTCTTTCCTGAATGTTCGGGATTGACAACATAGAGCCCTCTCTTCAATCTTATAATATACCCATTCTTCTCAAGCCAAACAACCTTCTTATCTGCCGACTTGAGTTCAGGATATAACGATTCAATGATTGAATTCGTTATAGGGATAGCTCCTATTTCTGTTAATTGTCTATTCATGTTGCAAACATAGTAATATTTTGAACAATAAAAGAGTTTATTCTTCTTTTTCTATTCAAATATTTGCTATTCCAATATTTTGGATGGTAATTTTCATCCACTATATGTTATCATAACATTAGACAATGATATCTTGACTTTACTGTCATTTACTTTTCCAACAGTAATAGAAGCTTGCATATCCTTCACAACGGGAGAACCTGCTAATTTGAAATCTATTTCTCCTATTCATAAATAGAGTAAAGGGGCTATTGTTTTCTCCCCCTCATACAGACAAAGAAAAAGGGCATTTGTTCAGCCAAACGCCCTTTATTCTTATATAATAAGGATAACGTAGATTATTTTGTAAACATCAAACCTACTTCCAATTCTTTCACATCAGGAATAATTCCTTCCACTATTGCACTGAAAATTTTCTCAATCACTGCAAACTGCGGTTTCATTTCTTCAGGAAGCATCATTCCAATAATAGGCAACATTGTATTAGCGAATCCGGCAAGACCCACCACAACATCTGTAACCAAAGATACAGATAAAGTATTACCAGCAACCTGATAACTTACAGGTATCCCTTCTGTCAAAACTGTACTGGGATCCCATGAACGAGAATTGTCTACAGACATCATAGATAGCAATTCACTCAAGTCGAAAGCCAGATAAAGCTGACCATCTTTCATATAATATTGCAACATAGCAAATGTTTTGGGAGTAGTATCAACTGCATCTTGAGCATCAATTTTCCCATCACCATTTACATCTTTCGGCATATCAATATAAGAAGCGATCACTCTACCGTTTTCTGCAAATTCTATACTCTGAAGATAAACAGCATAAGTGCCCAACAAAGCTTGGATAACCTGTGTAAGCTGTGCATCCGGCATTGTTGCAGGAAACATCGGTTTCATATTCTCAGGAATAATATCCAAGAGGCTCTCCGGTAAAGTCACACTGCCTTTATTCGTTGCAAATTTGAAAATAGGAGCAGCCATGTTTTCTGGTGTTTTCATCAGATTCCATTTACCGATAATATCACCTATTACCCTATAAGTCACCTCGGCAGTCAATTTACGGTCTTCACCTACTGTTCCTTTAAAGGTTACAGTATAATCATTGTTTTTCAACTCACCACTTAAAGCATATACTTCCTTACCTTCTTCTTTTGTGATAACTGCCTCTTCAATAACAGCGGTTCTGCTACCAACCAGCATACCACTTAAAGTAACCTGTGCAGCCTTCTCGGAAAGCACCTTTATTGACACAGATCCACTGGTCAGCTCCTTACCATTATAGGTAATCGCATTACCTTTTGCTGAATAACTAGCATCAATCGTACCATAACCGGAACTTACCAGATCCAAAGTTAATTTACCACTATTATCAACAGAACCATCAATCGTAATGGTGTATCCCAATTTAGGCTCTACTGTTCCGGAAATCTTTCCATTGTTCAAAGTTACGTCAGCTTCCACATTCAATGCTACATTAATAATTTTCCTGAAAACCAGAGTAGCCGCAGAACCATTTTCTTTTGCTATCAAAGTAACAGCATAATCAGAACCATTATTATGAGATTTACCATCGAATGTGATAGCCAGACTATCGTTAGCATAAACTCCTGAAACAGCCGCCCAACCAGAAGTAGCTACATCGATTGTCATTTTTCCAGCAGTATCCACAGTACCGTTTACAGTAACTTTTAAAGGAGAATTCGATGCTTCCATTCTGGCAGCCTCCAGATCTGTTGTGCCCGAAAAATTATAAGAAGTATCATTTTTCTTTTCCATAGTTACATTTACAGGCACTGACGCATGACCATAAATGGCATTAATCAAAGTCACTTTAGCATTCTCGCCATTTATAATATCTAAGGTTGCAGTAGCACCGGCAGGTGTTGTGTTATTCAACTTCAAAGTTACATTGTCGTTGGTTATTTCCGGAATCTGCTGCCATGTAGTATCTTCATCATCGTCACTACATGCTGTGAACAATGTCACTGAACAAATCACAGCGAACAAATAATAAAAAAGATTCTTTTTCATTGCTTAGTTAATTTAATTTATACTCAAAAAATCGCGCAAATATACTAAAAAGTTAAACGTCTAATTCTTCTTATCGAAATTTAGAACACATTTTATGTAATTTAGAACATTATTCCGGCAGCAACACCACTCCCAACTTCTTCTTTCCATCCATCTTCACTATCAGTGGTTTATCAAACCGCACGTGACGTATGAACTTCGTTTCTTCAACAGCCGGCTGAGCATCCAGCACCTCCTGGCTATAAATACCATCCTTTATATAAGCATTGATCGTGAAATACCCCACCCCAAAGGAAGTAAGATTCTGGAAAAAGTGGGTTCCTTGACTGGGATCCACACGATAGTTGGTCAGCCCTGCCTCCACAATGACTCGTGCCGCCGAAATATGCGGCCACTTCACAGGAATGCCCAGCCACGAATCGCTGCTTCCCCAACGCCCCGGACCTACCAGTATATAATGTTTCCCTTCATCCAGAAATTTACGGTTCATCTTTTCTATTTCATAAGCGATGGTAGGATTATTGGAAGCGGTATAACCGTCTGTTTTCACATAGATCACATCCTGAATGTCCTCCATTATGCCATGTCCCAGCGAATTATTACTCTTTAAAAGAACATCTTCATCCTTGATAAGGTTCAAATCTTCTTCCAGATTGGCTTTCACATCCACCATCGGACGAATCTGCAACAAATAGAAAGTACCATTTTTCTTTTGCTGGTTCAGCGTCACTGCAAACTCTATCTCGACAGGACGCCGCATCTCGCTTTGCCCGTATTCCTGTACCAATTGCAAAATACGGGGCAAAGGGAATACATCATGCTGCAACACATTGGCAAATGTTATCACTTTACGCCCCCCCGGATAAATTCCGTCGCGGATAATCATATCATACGGATCATACGTGGAAGCGATGAAAGCCAAAGCTCCGTCATTATCGGCCTCCTTCACCGGCAGCTTCAACAAATTAAAACCGTCATCCAATGAAAAGTCATGCCCTGTATTCTTCAAATCAAGCGCATAAAATTGAGTCTGCGTCTCACGCAAAGCGATTTCCATCTCACTGGTTTGCAAAACCTGATTAGGATGGTACGGACACACCCGCAAAGTCAAACCTCCATCCACAATATACTTGCCCAGCCCCAAAGCAAGGCTCACAGTCCCTTCTTCGGCCTTCTCATCTCCTATCGGATAATAATTGAGCGAACGCGCCACTCCCGAAATGGAAGGATAAAAACGGTCACCATATTGCGTACCGACCACCTGCTGCAAGATTACAGCCATCTTCTCCTGGTCTATCACATTGCTGGTAGCCTGCATATAAGCCTTGCTGTCTCTGAAAAAGACAGAAGCATATACCCCTTTTATAGCATCGCTCAGCATACGGAGCATCTCATACTTATCATCCAGATAAGGAATCATATAAGTAGAATAGATTCCAGCAAAAGGCTGATAATGAGAATCTTCCAACAAACTGGAAGAACGGATGGCTATAGGTGACTTCACCACATCAAAGAAAGCGAAGAAATCTTCCACCAGACAATCCGGCAACTTGGCCCGAAGAAAAGCCTTCAATATCGTATCATCATCCGCATCACTCAACGCCACCTGGTACAAGCTATTGGTATCCATGAATTCATCAAAGATATCTGTACAAAGCACCACCGTTTTAGGAATAACTACCGTCGCATTCTCAAACTCGTCAAATTCCGCATGACGCTTTACCATATTGTCTATAAAAGCCAAGCCACGTCCTTTACCCCCTAATGACCCCTCACCGATACGGGCGAAATTAGAATAGCGGTCAAAACGATCACGCTGGAACACCGCCACCACACCTTGGTTCTTCATCTTACGATATTTCACAATCGCCTCAAAGATTATGCGACGATGGGCGTCAATGTCCTGCAAAGAATCCCAAGTAATCTGCTTCAGGAACTCGGCAGGTGGAAACATGGCACGGGAATACAGCCAGCGGGACACGTGGTTACGGCTGATATGATAAAGGAGAGACTCCTTAGGAATGGCAAAGATTACATTCTGCAACTCTTTCAAGTTATGAACACGGGCCACTTCCTCCAATGTATCGGGATTACGGAAAATGAAATCCCCGAAACCAAAATCATCAGACACAATCTCGCGCAAGTCTATATTCATCTTCTTGGAATTCTTATCCACGAAACTGGCACCATACCGGGAAGCATACACCTTGTTATTCACCTCGGCCGACTGCAAGATAAGAGGAATAAACGGATCCCGGGAACGTACCTCCGCCAACAGCTTGATACCTGCCATCGGATCCACCACACCACCGCGCGGATAACGGGCGTCCGTAATCACACCTAATACATTATTCTGATACTTATTATACAAGTCCATCGCCTCCTCGTAGGTACGTGCCAATACAATTTTGGGACGTCCCCGCATACGCAAGGTACGCTGATGGGCATTCAAGGCCTCCGTGGCAAATTCCTGGCTCTGCTTCAACACGAATTTATACAAGTTGGGCAATACGGAAGAATAGAACCGGATGGAGTCCTCCACCAACAAAATCATCTGCACTCCCACCTCTTTTATATCATGCTCCAAATTCATCTTATCCTCTATCAGCTTGATGATAGACACCAACAGATCCGTATTTCCCAACCAGCAGAACACATATTCAAAAATACTCAGATCCTCGTGCTCCATACGTGCCGTGATGCCGTGCGAGAACGGAGTCAGCACCACCAGTGGAATATGAGGATATTGTTCTTTTATGCTGCGCGCAATTTCAAATGTATCACTGTTATCGGATCCGGGCATACAAATCACCAGATCGAATGTCGTATTCTCCAATTGCTTCCAAGCCGCCTCCTCGGTAGAAACTTGTGTGAAACGAGGCGGATAACGAAGGCTGAGATTCATATATTCGTTAAAGATCTTCTCATCTATACGTCCGTCATCCTCCAACATAAAAGCATCATACGGATTTGCTACCAAAAGAACATTAAAAATCCGTTTGGTCATGAGGTTTACAAACGAAGTATCCTTGAAATACAACTGATTTAATTTTAACTTGCTGAACATGGTTACTTGATTTACATGGATAATGTAATAGCAAAATACGTCAATAATATTGTTTTATGCAACTTATTCGCAATAAAAAAGAACTTTTGGGTAGAGAGGGTTCACCACGGAGATTAACTTTTTATCACCAGCAGACTAAAATTTAGCCAAAAATATTTTGCCAATTCATCAAAAAACATACCTTTGCATCAGAAATGATTTTCATTTTGTCAAAACCTTAAATGCATAATAATTATGGATATTAATCAAATCATGACCTCCCTGGAGGCAAAACACCCTGGTGAATCAGAGTACTTGCAGGCTGTAAAAGAAGTCCTGCTTTCTATTGAGGATATATACAATCAACATCCGGAATTTGAGAAAGCGTCCTTGATTGAGAGACTGGTAGAACCCGACCGTATCTTTACATTTAAGGTGCCCTGGGTGGATGACAAAGGAAAAGTACAGGTAAACTTAGGTTACCGTGTTCAATTCAATAACGCGATCGGCCCGTACAAAGGCGGTATCCGTTTCCACGCTTCTGTAAACCTCTCTATCCTGAAATTCTTAGGATTTGAGCAAACCTTCAAAAATGCACTGACCACATTGCCTATGGGCGGTGGTAAAGGTGGATCCGATTTCTCACCACGCGGTAAAAGCGATGCTGAGATCATGCGCTTCTGCCAGGCATTCATGCTGGAATTGTGGCGTCATGTAGGTCCGGATATGGATGTTCCTGCCGGCGACATCGGTGTAGGCGGCCGTGAAGTAGGCTATATGTTCGGTATGTATAAAAAACTGACCCGTGAGTTTACAGGTACCTTCACTGGTAAAGGCTTGGAATTCGGTGGTTCATTGATTCGTCCTGAAGCAACCGGCTTCGGCGGTCTTTACTTCGTCAACCAAATGCTGAAAGCAAAAGGAATTGATATCAAGGGTAAAACTGTAGCTGTTTCCGGTTTCGGTAATGTAGCTTGGGGTGCCGTGACTAAAGCGACTGAATTAGGTGCGAAAGTAGTCACAATCTCCGGACCCGACGGTTATATTTATGATCCGGACGGCATAAGCGGCGATAAAATTGATTATATGCTGGAATTGCGTGCGTCAGGCAATGATATCGTAGCTCCATACGCTGAAAAATATCCTAACTCCACATTCTTTGCCGGACGTCGTCCGTGGGAAGTTAAGGTGGATATTGCACTTCCATGTGCAACTCAAAATGAATTAAATGGCGAAGATGCTTGTAATTTAATAAAAAATTCCGTTCTTTGCATTGGAGAAATCTCCAATATGGGTTGTACTCCCGAAGCCATTGATGCATTTATCGAAAATAAACTGATGTATGCACCGGGCAAAGCGGTAAATGCCGGAGGTGTAGCTACCTCAGGTCTGGAAATGAGCCAGAACGCGATGCATTTGAGCTGGAGTGCACAAGAAGTTGATGACAAGTTACATCAAATCATGTATGGTATCCACGAACAATGCGTGAAATATGGTACAGAACCTGATGGATATATCAACTATGTGAAAGGAGCAAACATTGCAGGCTTCATGAAAGTAGCTCATGCCATGATGGCTCAAGGAATTGTTTAAAAGCATTCTATTAGCATAAAAATATCTCGTTTAGTTGTATTTGTATTTTGTATTGTAGCTTGCGCTGCCCGCCTGTGAAGGTATGGCAGCGTTTTTTTATGGTATATCCAATCTTTTTTATACATTTGTAGCTTCAAGTAACGTATGTAAAATTTAAGTTATGGAAATAGTACAACTAGATGGCCTTGAACCTCAATTATTTAATTTAATCGGACCATTGGCTATGAATCCCAAAGTCCTGAAAGCAAATAACAATTATCCCTTTAAAACGACCCAAAGTTTTCAATGGTACATTGCTGTCGAAGATCATGACGTAACCGGCTTCATCCCCGTAGAACGGAAAAGCGGCAGTTATGTTATCAACAACTATTATGTCCATAACGATAATCAGGAAGTGCTGACCGAGCTGATAGGAGCAATAAAGCCCAAAAAGAATTTATATGCCATTGTTCAGACCAAGCACGAGGCGACTTTTTCCGGATGCGGCTTTCAAACTGAGCACCGCTGGACTAATTATATAAAAATGATTTACAACACAGACAAACATGAATAATAAAAGACCTAAAGGGGAAAATGTTTATCAACTCGTTCAAAAGAGACTCAAATTCCTATTCAACGAATTTGATAATATCTATGTCTCTTTTTCAGGAGGAAAAGACAGTGGTGTCTTGCTCAACTTATGTATCCAATACATCAGAGAGCATAATCTGAACAGAAAAATCGGAGTATTCCACATGGATTATGAGGCACAGTACCAAATGACCACAGAGTATGTGGAGCAAACCTTCAGAGAGAACCAGGATATTCTGGACATATACCATGTATGCGTTCCATTCAAGGTGGTGACTTGCGCTTCCATGTTCCAAACCTACTGGCGCCCCTGGGACGAAAGCATGCACGCCCACTGGGTAAGGCCTCTTCCGAAAAACTGTTATAAAAAGGAAGACTTTCCCTTCTACAATGAGGAAATGTGGGACTATACTTTCCAAACCTCATTCGCATCGTGGTATCATAAAAAGCATGACGCAGTACGCACTTGCTGCCTGGTAGGTATCCGTACCCAAGAGAGCCTGGACCGGTGGAGAACCATTCACGGCAACAACCGCCTGAACAGCTATCATAACCTGAAATGGACCCGCAGGCTGGGATACGATTTATACAACGCCTACCCTATCTATGACTGGACCACCGAAGATATATGGACTGCATACGCCCGTTTCAAATGGCCGTTCAATCAAATGTATGAACTTTATTATAAAGCCGGCGTACCTTTGGACAGACAACGTGTAGCCAGTCCGTTCCTCAGCACAGCACAGGAGACTCTGAAATTATACAAAGCCATCGATCCCAATACGTGGGGAAGAATGTTAGGCCGCGTAAACGGAGTGAACTTCACCGGAATCTATGGCGGAACCCGTGCCATGGGGTGGCAAAACATCAAATTGCCGGAAGGCTACACATGGAAGGAGTATATGTACTTCCTGCTGGACACATTACCCGAAGAAACCAGACAGTCTTACCTGGAAAAACTAAGAGTAAGCCGGGAGTTCTGGAAGTATAAGGGAGGGTGTCTGGATTTATCAACGATCCGCAAACTGACTGACTTGGGCATAAAATTCTATGTACAAAAGAAAACGAACTACAAGACAGACAAACTTCCTGTCCAGATGGATTATCTGGATGACATAGACATTGCGGAATTCAAAGAAATCCCCACCTATAAACGTATGTGTATTTGCATTCTGAAAAATGACCACGTATGCAAATACATGGGATTCGCCCTGACCAAAAAAGAAAAATTAAGAAGAGACAGAGTGATGCAGAAATATAAAAACATTATCAAATGAAAGAAGAATTCGAAAGTCCTGTGTATCACGTGCACAGAGTACCGGTGGAAAAGGTACGCGCCAACAGTTATAACCCAAACCACGTAGCCGCTCCTGAAATGAAGTTACTGGAATTAAGCATTTGGGAAGATGGTTACACTATGCCTTGCGTATGTTATTATATTCCCGATGAAGACATCTATGAACTGGTAGATGGCTATCATCGTTACTGCGTGCTTAAAACTTCCAAACGTGTGTTTGAACGGGAGAAAGGTCTGCTTCCCGTAGTCGTTATAAAAAAAGACCTTTCAAACAGAATGGCAAGTACCATCCGCCACAACCGTGCCCGTGGTACTCACAGCATTGAATTGATGGTGGATATCGTGGCAGAACTGACCAAAGCCGGAATGAGTGACGAATGGATTAAAAAGAATATCGGCATGGATGCCGACGAACTTTTACGACTCAAACAAATATCCGGCTTGATGGAACTCTTTGCCGACCGGGAATTCACCATACCCGAACCGTAAAGCAAATTTAATTAATACACTATTCAGTTGAAATATCATGCATTGATCATAGGGTTGTCGGTTCTGGCTTTACAAAGCTGCACCGACAACCTTATTTATACAGAGCCCGGCACGAAGGCAACCTTCACTGGTAATACATACCAAACAGCTTTCACAGGAACTTCCTCCATCTCTACTTTCAGCCCCGGCAGCCAAATCCTGCTGAATGCTTCGGGCAGTCTTCAAATAGACAATCAGGTTCTGACCTATATTGACAATCAATGGAAAGCAAGGGATGAATTTGGCTGGACTGACGGGACGGAAACAACAAACGTCACTGCATTCTATCCTGTCTATCCCGATTTAACTTATACCAAGGAACACCTTTATAGCAAGGGAGGATTGGAGGATGTACTCTATGCCAAGGATGAATTTACTGCCGGTAATACCATTAGTCTGCATTTCAAACACTTGTTTTCTCTTCTGACACTCCAGCTGAACGACGATTTGCAGAATGGTTTTCAGAAGATAGAAGTATCATGCCCTACGGTCGTTTCTGCCATAGCACCGGAATCAGCCGAAATTACTCTTGCAGCCCATGAAACGCATACCACCTCTATCACTCAAGTTTCTTCCTCCGGAAAGTATTCGTTTATCGTTCCTCCGGCCGAAAATATGACGATCACTATAAACATGGTTACGAATGGAAAGAAATATACAACACAACTAGATTCAAAGTCTTTTACTGGTAACAAAGAATATACCTATCATTTAAAGACATCTGAAAAAAAACCGGGAATTATTACTGCCGAAGATTGGATTGCGTTCAGCCAACTTATTAATAGCAATACAATTACCCAATACAAAGGAAAAACATTGGATGATTTCGGAGAAACGACAAATGGAATAACCACTTATTATTTATTGAATGACATTGATTTTAAAGAGGTGGATTGTACAGAGTTAAATCAAATAGGATATGCCCAAACAGGCCATTACTTTACCCAAACCTTTGACGGACTAAATCACACTCTTTACAACATACCTATTAATTCCAACAATGGCGCCACAGGTGTATTCGGAGCTGTCAATATCACCGGCATAGTTAAAAATCTTCATATAGAATCCAGCAAAGTATCTATCACATCAAAAAGCAACAGCACAGCAGAAGGTACAAGTATATTAGTCGGACGCAATCAAGGTAAAATACTAAATTGTTGCGTTAAGGAGTGCCAAATTACAGCCTATCCAACCAAAACAAACCAATCAGCCAATACAGGAGGCATAGCAGGAACTTCGACAGGGGAAATCACCAATTGCTATGTAACCAACATCCAAATCGATTATGACACAAAATCAAAAATAAAAGCAGAACCAGCCGGCGGAATAGCAGGTTCCAACCAAGCACAAGGTTTGATAGCAAACTGCTATTCTGCCAACAACATAATAAAGAACAGAGAAAGTTACAATAGTGGAATATGCGGAAAGGCTTCGGATGGAGCGCACATTGAAAATTGTTATATCTATAACATAAATCTAATTACGACCAAAGGACTATTTGCAGGTATAGCTGCCAACTCTTTCTTTATCCACAACTACTATGATGATGCAAAAATAGCCTTTATCGGAAAAAATGATGGTGGAAATCAACAGTCTCAAAATACCCAATACACAGATAGTTTTATGAATAAGGAAAACATTCCCATCTACCAACTTCTCAACCAATGGATAGACGAAACCGCTCCTACCCTTTATCCCGATTACACCTTTACCCGATGGACAGACGGAGGAGAAAGCCTTCCTGCCATTTTCATTACAGACTCTCAGAGTGAATCCAAGTAAGTTGACTTAAAAGGCAAAGTAACTTAACTTACTTGGACAAGTTACTTAACTTACTTGAAAACGGGATTTCCCGCCTCATTTCCTAAAATCCGGAAGAGAATATATAAGGCCTCCCATACAGAAGAAACTACGATGACTGAAAGCATTCGTCTATCAGGTTCCGGTTCAACAGTGTCCAATAAAAAACCGCTTCCTCCTTTTACAGGAGGAAACGGCTTTTATATCCAATTGATAGCTTGTTCTTATTAAAGAGCACCTACTTCGTTCAAAGCAGCGTTAGTCTTGCGGACAGCAGCAGCGCTTGCAGCAAATTTAGCTTTTTCATCTTCGTTCAAAGGCAGTTCAACGATCTTTTCGATACCGTTCTTACCCAAGATCACAGGAACACCGCAGCAAATGTCTGATTCACCATATTCGCCTTCCAAGTAAACTGAACAAGGAACCATCTTACCCTGGTTGTGGATGATAGATTCAACAACAAACGCACCAGCCGCACCCGGAGCATACCATGCAGAAGTACCCAGCAACTTAGTCAGAGTAGCACCGCCCACCATAGTAGCAGCAGCAACTTCCTGCAATTTTTCCTCAGACAAGAAATTAGAAACAGGCATACCCTTATAAGTAGCGAAACGAGTCAAAGGAATCATAGTAGTATCACCGTGACCACCAATAACCATACCTTCCACTTCATTAGCGTTGCAGCCCAAAGCCTGAGACAAGAAATATTTGAAACGTGAGCTATCCAAAGCGCCACCCATACCGATGATTCTGTTCTTCGGCAAGCCCAAAGCTTTCAATGACAAATAAGTCATGGTATCCATCGGGTTAGAGATAACTACGATGATAGCATCAGGAGAATACTTCAAGATATTCTGAGCAACAGACTTAACGATGCCCGCATTAACACCAATCAGTTCCTCACGAGTCATACCCGGCTTACGGGGAATACCTGAAGTGATAACCACAACGTCAGAGTTAGCTGTTTTTTCATAATCGTTTGTGCAACCTACAATGTTTGTATCGAAGCCTAACAGCTGAGCTGTCTGCATCATATCCATTGCCTTACCTTCTGATACGCCTTCTTTCACATCCAGCATTACCACTTCATCTGCTACTTCGTTAAAAGCAAGAACATTTGCACATGTAGCACCTACGTTACCTGCGCCTACTACGGTTACTTTTGACATAATCTCTATATTTTGTTTAAAGTTGATAATAAAATCGCCTCCTTAAAAGCACCGCAAAGTTACAATGATATTCCGGATTAAAGAAAAATTTCCATAATATTTTTCGAGCAGTGTACATAAATTATTGTACTTTTGTCCAAAATTCAATGTAACACTATGGATAAGAGCAAAAAACTGATTATTGTCATTATTCTGCTGATCGTGATTATCGGCGGAGTTTCTTTTTATGCTTTCCACCAAGCAAAAGAGAATAAAGAGATGAGCGAATTATTCGCTGTGGAGAAACTGGAAATGGAAAACGAATACACCACTTTCGCCACCCAATATGATGAACTTCAGGTACAGATAAACAATGACTCCTTGCGCGAAAAGCTGGAGAGTGAGAAGCTGAAGACACAACGGCTGCTGGAAGAACTGCGACAAGTAAAAACCAGCAATGCAGCTGAAATCATGCGGCTGAAAAAAGAACTGAAAACCGTGCGTGCCGTACTGCGCACCTACGTTATCCAAATAGACTCACTGAACAAACTGAACCAGGCACTGGCCGAAGAAAACCAGGAAGTAAAACAAAAATATACACAGGCAACCCGCCAAATCAGTAATTTATCTCAAGAGAAAAAGAACCTGAACGAGAAAGTTACCTTGGCGGCGCAATTGGATGCCACAGGAATCAACGTAGATCCTAGAAACAAACGCGGCAAAACAGCCAAGAAGGTGAAAGATGTGAAGAAGATCGCCATCTCGTTCACCATTGTCAAGAACATCACTGCCAAAACAGGCGAACGTACCTTATATATACGCATTGCCAAGCCGGACAACGATGTGCTGACCAAGAGCGCCTCAGACACATTCCCATACGAGAACCGCAACCTGGCTTATTCTATCAAGAAATACATAGAATACACCGGAGAAGAGCAGAATGTGACCGTTTACTGGGAGGTAGAAGAATATCTGCCTGCCGGAACTTATCACGTTTACATCTTCGCCGATGGCACAATGATAGGACAACAGGCGTTCAGCATGAAATAACAGGAAACATTTCTCCAAAGTATATCCGTAAAAAAGATCAGCCGGTTGGTTTTCAACCGGCTGATCTTTTTTACGGATATACCAAACACAAACCATGAACATGCATGCAGATGACAAAATCATAAAAATATTTTAAAATAACGCCTATAATATGGCTTTCCTGAAGATTTGTTCTATTTTTGTTGCATAAACAACTTAAGAACCATAAAACAAGAACACTATAATGAAAAAGATAGTAGCTTTCATCCTATTTATCGGTGTTTTAGATAGTCTTTCGGCCCAAAACGCCCTCACCTTAGATAGTTGTCGCACTTTAGCACTATCCAATAACAAAGAGCTGCGCATTTCAGCTGAGAAGATAACCGCGGCACATTATGAAAAGAAAGCGGCTTTCACCAATTATCTTCCAAAGATTGCCGCCGTAGGAACATACATGCGCACCCAGAAGGAAATCTCATTATTAAGTGACGAGCAAAAAGGAGCTATCAGCCAGATAGGGACTGCCGCCCAAGGCTCCATACAGGAAACGTTCCAGCAGCTGGCAGCTTCCAGTCCCGAACTGGCACAGATACTTCAACCGCTTGCCCCCCTTATCCCCGGCATCGGAAACGCACTGAACAAGGTAGGACAAGGTTTGGTAGATGCCCTGCACACCGACACGCGCAACATGCATGCAGGAGCCGTAACCCTTACCCAGCCCATCTTCATGGGAGGGAAAATCGTGGCCTACAATAAAATCACCCGATATGCCGAGCAACTGGCCGAATCACAGCATGCCACCGGTATGCAGGATATCATCTTGAGTACAGACCAGGCCTACTGGCAAGTCATCTCACTGACAAATAAGAAGAAACTAGCACAAAGCTACCTGCAATTAGTCAGCCAGCTGGACAGTGATGTCGATAAAATGATAGCCGAAGGTGTAGCCACCAAAGCCGACGGACTGAGCGTAAAAGTGAAAGTGAATGAAGCCGAAATGAAACTTACACAAGTGGATAACGGATTAAGCCTGTCCAAAATGGTATTATGCCAATTATGCGGCCTGCCCTTACAGGATGAAATACACCTGGCAGATGAAGATGTGGAAAGCTTACCCCTTCCCGAATACCATGCGGGCGACAATGTAGCCACCGCCCTGGCAAACCGCGAGGAATTGCGAAGTCTGGATCTGGCCAGCAAAATTTACGACCAGAAAATCAACATTACCCGTGCAGGATTCCTTCCTACGGTAGCTCTGACGGCCAACTATATGGTAACCAATCCCTCACTGGTAAACGGCTTTGAACGCAAATTCCGCGGCATGTGGGCCGTAGGCGCTATGGTAAAAATCCCTATCTGGAACTGGGGCGAAGGAATGTATAAGGTAAAAGCCGCCAAGGCAGAAGCAAACATAGCCCGCTACCAACTGGCAGACGTGAAAGAAAAGGTAGAGTTGCAGGTAAGTCAAGCCAGCTACAAAGTAAACGAAGCCGCCAAACGGCTGGAAATGGCCGAAAAGAACAGGGAGAGAGCAGACGAGAACCTGCGCTACGCCAAGCTGGGATTCATGGAAGGAGTGATTCCCACCAGCAATGTGCTGGAAGCGCAAACCGCCTGGCTATCCGCCCAGTCGGACAAAATAGACGCTCAGATTGATGTCAAACTGACCGAAGTCTATTTGCGCAAGGCAATGGGAGTACTAAAGTAAAATTTAAAGATTAAAAACGAATAGATATGGCAGAAAGATCACAACACAGCAATATTTTGCTGGCATTCATTTCACTGACAGCAGTCATTGTCATCGTGTCACTGATAGGTTTCTTTACACTGGGTAAAGGCCCGGAAATCATTCAGGGACAGGCAGAAGCCGACGAATACCGTGTTTCCAGCAAAGTGCCGGGACGCATTCTGGAATTTCGTGTGAAAGAAGGAGATAAGGTAAAAGCAGGCGACACACTGGCTATCCTGGAAGCTCCCGATGTGAAAGCCAAACTTTCCCAAGCGCAGGCAGCCGAACAAGCGGCGCAGGCCTTGAGTGAAAAGGCGCAACGGGGCACCCGTCGGGAACAACTGCAAGCCGCCTACGAAATGTGGCAGAAAGCCAAGGCCGGTGTGGAAATAGCCGAAAAGTCATACAACCGCGTGAACCGGCTCTTTGAACAAGGAGTGATGTCCGCACAAAAGCGTGACGAAGCCAAAGCGCAGTTTGACGCCATGACCGCCACCGAAAAAGCCGCCCGTTCCCAATACGAGATGGCGAAAAACGGTGCGCAACGTGAAGACAAAGCCGCAGCCGCTGCCCAAGTGGAACGTGCCAAAGGCGCTGTAGCCGAAGTTTCCTCCTACATAGACGAAACCATACTGACCGCATCGGCCGATGGAGAAGTGACCGAAATCTTCCCCAAAGCAGGTGAACTGGTAGGAACCGGTGCTCCGATTATGAATATCGCCCGGTTGGATGATATGTGGGTGACTTTCAATGTGCGCGAAGATTTCCTGAAAGACTTTACCGTAGGAAATGAGATCAGCGCATTTATCCCTGCCTTTGACAGGGAAGTGAAACTCAAAGTCACCTATATGAAAGATCTGGGTACATACGCCGCTTGGAAAGCTACCAAGACTACGGGGCAATTCGACTTGAAAACCTTCGAGGTGAAAGCTGTTCCCGTAGAAAAGACAGACGGATTACGCCCCGGAATGAGTGCCATCATTGAGAAATAACAGACAATGAACAGTACAGTCCATAACCGTATCCTCCGCATAGCCCGACGCGAAGTGTTCCGCATCGCTACAAGACCGCTATATCTGTTCTGCATGATTATAGCGCCCTTGTTCTGCTACCTCTTTTTCACCACGCTGATGTGGAACGGACTCCCTACGGATATGCCGGCAGGTGTGGTCGATTTGGACAACACAGCTACCACACGCAGCATCATCCGTAATCTGGATGCTTTTCAGCAAACGAAAATTGTAGCCCATTATCCCAGTTTCGCCGATGCCCGCAAAGCCATGCAGCAAGGGAAGATCTACGCTTTCTACTATATTCCCGAAGGAACCACGGACAAGGCATTGGCAAGCCGCCAGCCCAAAGTGTCTTTCTATACCAACTATTCCTATCTGGTAGCCGGCTCACTGCTCTACAAAGACCAGCGCACCATGTCCGAACTGGCAGGCGGAGCCATCGGCCGCGCCACCTTATATGCCAAAGGAGCCACAGAAGACCAGGCCATGGCGTTCCTGCAACCCATCGTCATCGACTCCCATATACTGAACAATCCATGGCTCAACTACTCAGTATATCTGAGCAACACCATCCTGCCGGGTATCCTGATGCTGCTCATCTTTATGACCACCGTCTATACCATCGGAAGTGAAATGAAGACCAACACCCAGAAAGAATGGATGAGCATGGCAGACAATTCCATCACCGTAGCCCTGACCGGCAAGCTGCTGCCCCAGACGTTGGTTTTCTTTGTCATGGCCACCTTCTATAATGCCTATCTGTACGGTTTCCTGCACTATCCCTGCAACAGCGGCATACTGCCCATGCTGTTTGCCGGCCTGTTACTGGTGCTGGCCTCGCAAGCATTCGGAGTCTTTCTATTCGGACTGTTCACCACCGTCCGTCTGGCACTGAGCACCGCCTCCCTATGGGGAGTGATTTCCTTCTCCATCTCGGGCATGAGCTTTCCGGTAATGGCTATGAATCCCGCGTTACAGGCACTGGCCAATCTGTTCCCGCTGCGCCATTACTTCCTGATTTATGTAGATTTGGCGCTTAACGGATATCCGCTGATTTACGCATGGCATTCAGTAGTCGCGTTGATGTTATTCATGCTGTTGCCTTTCTTCATCCTGAAAAGGCTGCGCACGGTACTATTGCACTATGTATATATCCCCTAAAACGGCAAGCAATTATGACAGAATATAAATTCAGACATATCATCTCACAAGGTATCAAAGATCTCTTCTACATCTGGTGGCAAGAGCTGAAGGCAGTTGTCAAGGACCAGGGCGTGCTCATCTTCTTCATTCTGGTACCGTTGGGCTATCCGCTTCTCTATACCTTTATATATACCAATGAGACGGTGCGCGAAGTTCCCGCCGCCGTGGTGGACAACAACCGTTCCAGCCTCAGCCGTGAATACCTGCGTCTGGTAGATGCAGGTGCCGACTTGGAAATAGTGTCCCATTGCAGTGATATGGAAGAAGCAAAAACGTTATTGAAGAACGGCAAGATATACGGCATCATCTATATTCCCGAAAGTTTCAGTCGTGACATTGCCAAAGGCATTCAAACCCATGTCACCATTTACTGTGACATGAGCGGTATGCTATACTACAAAGCGATGCTGACGGCCAACACCAACGCCTCGCTGATGATGAACAAGCAGATAAAGATAGAACGCTCCGGCCATACCACCGACCGTCAGGATGAAGTGAGCACCGCTCCCATCGCATACGAGGACATCTCCATCTTCAACCCGCAGAACGGTTTTGCCAGCTTCCTGATCCCCGCCGTGCTGATACTGATTATCCAGCAAACTTTGCTGTTGGGGGTAGGTTTATCTGCCGGAACCGCCCGTGAGAACAACCGTTTTCGCGACCTTATCCCCATGAGCCGCCACTACCATGGCACGTTGCGCATCGTTTTGGGGAAATCACTGACTTACCTGATGATATATGCTGTCACGGCTGCCTATATGCTCTGCCTTGTCCCCAAAATGTTCAGCCTGGTACAAATAGCGCAAGCCGGCACCCTGGCGGCATTTATGCTCCCCTATATACTGGCATGCATCTTCTTCGCAATGACTTGTTCCATTTTTATCCACCACCGGGAAGCCTGCATGATGATTTATGTATTCACCTCCGTACCGCTGCTGTTTATCTCGGGCATCTCGTGGCCGGGTGCTGCCATCCCTCCATACTGGAAAGTGATTTCGTGGCTGTTTCCTTCCACTTTCGGCATCAACGGTTTTGTACGCATCAACACCATGGGCGCCACACTGGCCGATGTGCTGACAGAGTACCGCGTATTGTGGATACAAGCAGGTGTTTATTTCCTGACCACCTGCATAGTCTATCGGCGCCAGATTACCCTGAGCCGCAGGCATGTATACGAAAGGCTGAAAGAGATGAAGAAAAGACGCAAACTCAATGCCGTTTAAAATTGTTTATAAATCAAGAACCCGACAGGGTACTTACTCCATTGAGGGCCATATCATGGCCCTAATGAATGGGGAAGATAAGCAATACTACTAAAAAAGAACGGTCACTCCAACAGAAAAAAACGATTTATCGCCTCATTTACTCCATAATTTACAGATTTTCCCTACATTTGCCACAATTATCAACCCATTTGAAAAACCTTTTTTCAAACAACTATGAAATCACTGAAGTTCCTTACCCTGCGGCGAATGGAAGCAGGTATCTTCTTATTGGTATTCTTTACCATTTTCGGCACTCTGGGAAGTATCATGGGAGTTCCCAACATGCTTAACACCCTTATGAAAACAGCCTACAGTCTGCTTATAGATACCGTATTTTATCTGATGGCCATCACCGTATTGTCCGGTGCGTTAGGCAAACTACTGGTAGAATTCGGAGTGGTACGCTTGCTCGAATTACTGTTACGCCCCCTCATGAAACCCCTATTCAACATGCCGGGTGTAGCCTCGCTGGGAGCTGTCATGACTTTTCTATCCGATAATCCTGCCATCATGTCACTGACCAAGGACAAGAACTTCAGCCGCTACTTCAAAACATTCCAGCTCATCTCGTTCACCAACTTCGCCGCAGCCTACGGCATGGGACTGATCGTAATCGTATTCATGTCCAGTCTGGGCTATGCCTACGCGTCTTTGATCGGACTGTTCGGAGCCTTTATCGGAAGTCTCACCTCCACCCGGCTGATGCAATTCTTTATCTTAAAAGAACATCCTGAATATGCCCATGAACACACCTCGGGCGGTAACGAACAACAGATATCTTTCAAAACCGAAGAACAAAGTCTTTTCCTACGGGTGCTCAACTCGTTGCTGGATGGCGGCAAGACAGGTGTAGAACTAGGACTGGCTATCATTCCCGGCGTACTGATTATCTCCACACTGGTCATGATGTTCACTTTCGGTCCCAGCCAGGTAGGCACCAATGCTACAGGCGAAGCGATACTCGCTTATACCGGAGGAGCATACGAAGGCATTGAACTGCTTCCCAAACTGGCAGGAAAAATAGGTTTTCTCTTCGAATGGCTATTCGGATTTAAAGATTCTACCTTGATCGCTTTCCCCATTATCTCGCTGGGATCGGTAGGTGCCGCATTAGGACTGATTCCCAAATTCCAGGCCAATGGCGTGATCGACAGCAACACCATCGCTGTATTCTCGGCCATCGGTATGTGCTGGAGCGGCTATCTAAGCACACATACCGCCATGCTGGATTCACTGGGATTCCGCCAACTTACTTCCAAGGACCTGATAGCGCACACCATTGGCGGGTTGGTTGCAGGAACCAGCGCACACTGGCTCTATGTAGGAATTACCCTGATAGGAACGCTTGTCACTCCGGAACTAGTGGGAAGCAGCAAAGGAGATGCCTGGATGACAGATGCCTCCGGAGAAAAAATAACTACCGTCTACACCTCCACCCTGCAACAATACAACAATGGTTCCTACACCTTGAAAAATTGGTATAAGGATGTGGAAGGAAGCCACATTCAATTCACTGTCCGAGAAGACAGCACACTGCATATCAACAACGCCTACACTACCCGGGAAGGGTATTATTATGTCACCATCGATGAAAAAGCCGAAGGAGACAACGTACACTATGCCGTGTTCTATCCAGGAGAGAAATACTCCAAGTTCTCGGGAAACGCACAAAGCGGAACATTCTACCTGTACGCTTTCATCTATAGCAAACAAAGCAAACTGATAAAAGAAGGATATTACTGGTTCAAATGGGGAAATCCGCCTCATCCCAAACTAGTTACTCCCGACGACGAGCAAGCTACAACAAACTGAAAACCTATCACGCCATTGTAGCAACAGTCGCTATTTTCTTCACCTTTACACTAATTAACCTTTAACCGTCTTGCTAATTACGAAAAAATCGTAGATTTGTGAAAACACTGTAAACAACTCATTTTCTTATGGAAAAGTTAACTATACAAGAAATCAAAGGCATGTCCCGTAGACTCCTGGAAAGCATAAAGAAGAAACGGTACGCTACAAGTCCGCCCTTCCTGTAACCATTAAGCCGCCTTGAAAAACAACCTTATTATAAAAAACCAAAGCACATGAAAAAGAACATTTACGGTCTCCTTCTCCTTACAGCGGCAGGCGTATGGAGCGCATGCACCCCGTCCACCCAAAGCGACGGAAGTATTTCCACTCTGGAAACGGACGGAAACAAACTGACCCTGTGTGATTTCAACAAAGTGACGGACACATTGAGCGTTCCCCTCAGCGAATGGGTGGAAGATTGCCAACTGGTGCGGTTCGAAAACAGCGACACGGCATTGTTCAAACTCTGGTGGCCCGCCATTACCGACCGGTACATCGGCATCCGTCAAAGCGGAGCCGTGTTCAAGCTGTTCGACCGTGAAGGCAAATTTCTAAACGACATCGGTGCTATGGGCCAAGGGCCCGGCGAGTATGCCGGTTCGCTGTACAGCGAAGCCATCGACGAGAAGAACCGCTGCGTCTATCTGGCACCTTTCTTTGGCAGCAACAAAATTCTGAAGTACAACCTGGACGGGACTTTCGCGTCAGTCATCGAATTAGGAGAAACCCTGAACAAGCCCAAACTCCATCTGCACCCCGACGGCAGCCTGTCCGTCACCCACCTCTGCTTCAAAGGAAGGAACGAAATGATGGTTGCCCACATCGCACCCGACGGAACCCTGACCTCATACAAGCCCACCGCAGAGCAGATCATCAATCCGATGGACAAAGACGGCAACTTTGTAGGGTTTAACAACGAGATATGGTCCTACAACAATACGGAAAACTTCAACTTCATGACGATGCCTACAGATACACTGTATCAGTACAATCCGGAACAGAACCGGGTGACAGCCCGTTTCGCCCTGCAGAACCCACCGAAAGGCAAGGATGTCTTTCTGATTTACAACGAACTGCCGGGTAAATTCCTTGCCACCGTCTGGGGAACAGGCACCATAGCCATAGACTTGCAGAAACAGCAGTCGCACTACGTGAAGCTGGTGAACGATTACTTCGGCGGTCTTCCCGCTCCCATGAACTTTACTAATGGCTATTTCTTTGCCATGTACGAACCGTTGGTTCTGATGGACAAGATAGAAGAGCGCCTGTCCGCATCCGGATGCACCGACAAGGACAAAGAAGTGCTGAACAAACTGCTGGACTCTCTGGATGAGAATGACAACAACGTCATGTTCATAGGCAAACTGAAACACTAGCATCCGCCGGCTCGGACAAAAAAAGTCTGTCACACAAGCACCGGTCACATTGATGTATAAATATTACTTGCAACTGTGACAGCCCGTGTGACAGACTTTTTTATCCAAGCCGGATTCTTCGCCGAGTCCGGCAGCATGGCGAACCGACTATTTCTTCATCTCCACAATGTGTGTAGGAGCCTGTTCCGCATTCCGCTTCTCGGTCTGCCTCACCACATTCCCGGCCAGTTCTATAAACGCACGTCCTGTCAGGCTGTTCTCGTCCAAAGCCGCCGGAGTTCCCTTATCACCATTCTCACAGATACTCTGCACAATGGGGATTTGCCCCAACAAAGGCACATTCATTTCTTCAGCCAATTGCTTGCAGCCCTCTTTTCCGAAAAGGTAATACTTGTTTTCGGGAAGTTCGGCAGGAGTAAACCATGACATATTCTCCACCAGCCCCAAGATAGGCACATTTACTTTGTCATTGGTGTACATATTGATTCCCTTGCGCGCATCGGCCAGAGCCACCTGCTGGGGTGTACTGACAATCACAGCTCCCGTAATGGCTAAAGTCTGCACCAAAGTCAGGTGGATATCGCTGGTACCCGGAGGCGTATCCAGAATGAAATAATCCAGTTCCCCCCATGCGGCATCTCCGATCAATTGTTTCAAGGCATTACTGGCCATACCGCCACGCCACAAAGTAGCCTGGTCCGGGTCTACAAAGAAACCGATAGAAAGCAGCTTGATACCATATTTCTCAACCGGAACAATCAAATCATGGCCGTCTATCTGCTCGGCGTATGGACGGGCATCTTCCACTTGAAACATCTTAGGCACGGAAGGGCCGAAAATATCCGCATCCAGCAACCCCACTTTATAGCCCAGCTTAGCCAGCGCCACAGCCAGATTGGCTGCCACGGTAGATTTGCCCACCCCGCCCTTTCCGGATGAGACAGCAATGACATTCTTAACCAGCGGAAGCAGCTTGCCCGGTTCGGGACGCGCCGCCTGGCGGCTCTCTGTGGCAATAGCCACCTGTACCTCAGGTGATACATACGTATGGATTGCTGTTTCGGCAGCCTTTATCATAGATTTCATAAACGGATCGGTGGGTTTCTCAAAAATCAACGAAAAGCTCACCGACATGCCGTCAATGCGAAGATTATCGGCAACCATCTCCGCTTCCACCAAATTCTTTCCCGTTCCGGGATAGCGCACTGTTGCCAGGGCGTCCAAAATCAATTTCGGATATAAAGTCATCATATTGTTATTATTTACTTGTTTTCAATCCGCTTCGTTTGCTGCGGTTGTAACTGCGATACTCATCCAATTCTATTTCCACATCGGGCTCGTGCAACTCATTCTCTTGCGGCAGACGGAACTTCATATACTTTATATTCAGTCCACGGTCCAGCCACTGCTGTTCATAATAAGTACGGATGCCTAATATCTCGTCCACCAGCCCCGAATGATACAAATCCTCGGTCATAAACTCTACCGGCAGTCTGTTTTCCTCTACCATGTAGCGGGTGTAGGTAAACATAAAATTACTATCGGTCTTCAAGTGAATCAGTCCGTCCGGCTTCAAAAACTTGCGATAGCGTTCCATAAAATAGGTGGAAGTAAGACGTTTAGTCGCCTTCTTCATCTGCGGGTCCGAGAAAGTCAGCCATATCTCGCTCACCTCACCCGGAGCAAAGAAACGGTCGATGATTTCGATATTGGTACGTAGAAAAGCCACGTTCTTCATGCCTTCCTTCAGTGCTTCCGTCGCACCGGTCCACATACGGGATCCTTTTATATCCACACCGATAAAGTTTTTATCGGGATACATACGCCCCAGCCCTACGGTATATTCACCCCGTCCGCATCCCAGTTCGAGCACAATCGGATGGTCGTTCTTAAAAAAGTCACGGTTCCAACTGCCCTTCATATCAAACGGAACATTATCGGCCACCGAATAAGGGTATTCAAACACGTGCGGATATTCCCGCATATCAGCAAATTTCTCCAGTTTTCCTTTTCCCATAAGTTTTCTATTTTGCAGGGCAAAGGTAGGGAATTTCCCTCACATAAGGAAGATGACAGGAAGGGAAATTAGAAAGAATGCCCTCCTTCACATTCGATACGAAAATAGAACGCTGCTGAAATCCGGATGAAACAACGGCACTGCATCTTTGAAATAGTAACTATCGACCTCATATAAAAAGAGCCCTACAAATTAATTGCAGGACTCTTTCCTTATATGTTAAAACAGATTCCTTATTCGGCAATTGTTTCTCCCAGCTCTTTCTTCAGGTCTTCATAGAAAGCAGCGTGTGATGCTTCTACATAAGGAGCCAGGAACAAGAAACCGATACCCAAGGTAAAACAGCACAGAATGGCCCAACCGATGAAGCTCAAATCCAGCAGGAACATCTTCATTTTACGCCCGGACATCATCGCCATACTTTTCTCTATGGCGGCGTTGTACTGCAATTCCGGATAATCTTTCAGAATAAAGAGCGTCATCGCGTATGAATAGGACTTTATGATGCCCGGAATGACGAGCAACAATGCCCACAAGAACGTATAGACTGTAGTCAGCAACATAGTCCCCAATATCCGTCCATAGTCTTTGAACCCGTCGAAGAGACGAGCAAAGTCCAACTTTATCCCACGAATCACGTCCAGGAAAAGAATGGCATAGCCGAAGCCCAAAGGCAGGAGCAGCAACGTGAAGAGACTAAAAGAGGATGAGGTCACCGACTCCGTGATACGATAGGGCAGCGTAGGAGCATTCATCACCAATCCATAAACAAAAGTAATGACAGCACCCAATCCCCAATTACCGCCCAACGCATCGATTGCCTGATTTTTCAATTCTGAATTTGTTTTCATAAGAATCTCTTTTTTTATTAGTCCAAAACAGTCACCCAATTATGTGTATCGGGTTCATCACCATACTGGATAGCACGAAGTTTGTTATACAGTTTTGTACAAACAGGTCCCGGTTTTCCATCTTTAGAGATAACGTACGATTTCTTGTTTTCCAAATCATCAATACGCTGGATCGGACTGATCACGGCCGCTGTACCGCAGGCACCCGCTTCCTCGAAGGTTTCCAGTTCTTCCTCGGGAACCGGCCGGCATTCCACCTTGATACCCAGATCCTCGGCCAGCTGCATCAAGCTCCTGTTCGTGATAGAGGGCAGGATGGAAGATGACTTCGGTGTGATGTAAGTATTATTCTTGATACCGAAGAAGTTGGCCGCGCCACATTCGTCGATGTATTTCTTTTCTTTGGCATCCAGATAGAACTCGCAGGAATACCCTAAATCATGAGCCTTCTTATTGGCACGCAGACTGGCGGCATAGTTACCACCCACCTTATAACGTCCTGTTCCGTATGGAGCCGCACGGTCGAACTCACGGATAATAACGTAAGGATTAGTAGAGAAACCACCTTTGAAATAAGGGCCTACCGGAGTGACGAACACCACAAACAGATATTCATTGGCCGGATGAACACCCACCTGGGCACCTGTACCAATCAGCAACGGACGGATATAGAGAGCCGCGCCACTTTCGTATGGAGGAATGAAACGCTCGTTGGCTTTCACTACCTTCTTTATAGCGGCCACAAACATTTCAGTAGGCAGTTCCGGCATCAGGATACCATCGCAAGTGCTTTGCAGGCGTTCTGCATTGGCTTCCGGACGGAAGATACGGATTTTACCATCTTTTCCACGATAAGCCTTCAATCCTTCAAACGCTTCCTGCCCGTAGTGCAGACAGGTGGCGGCCATGTGTATATTCAGTGTTTCTTCCGAACAGAGTTCCAATTCTCCCCATGCACCGTCACGATAGTAACAACGTACATTATAATCTGTCTTCATATAGCCGAATGACAGATTTGCCCAATCAATCTCTTTCATTTTGTATCTTCTTTTATGTTATTGTTTACGAATGAGAGCAAAATTACGTTTTATATTTGCAAATTCCAATCAAAACAGATAATATTTAGCAAATCTATGATGAAAAAGAAAATCATGAAGTATTGAAACGGACCAGTAAAGGCTAGAAAATCAAAGTAACTTTTTCCAAGTGCGACTCTTAATATCAACATTTATTTGTATAACTCAATAACATAGTATACCTTTGCAGGAAATTAATAATAATCTTAAAATCTATACTCTATGAAAAAAACTTTAATTTCTACCGCTTTTATTTTTTTAGTTGCTGTCACCATATCAAAAACTCAATCTGACCGTCCCTCTGACATAATTCTGAACAATATCGAAGCTTTGGCTTCGGGTGAAAGTGTTTACGACTACAGCCAGCCTAAAACTGTATCCTGTGATTATATAGAAGGATCATGGCATACAGGAAGTGTAAGAAGAGCTTGTGTATTCTGTGCTGTACCTTATTCATGTACAGAAACAGAATGTGGAGAAATTTTCTATAACTAAATTCAAGTTATTATGTTAAAGTACTTATTTCTTATTGTAGGCATGACCCTGCTTGCGTCCTGCAACCGCCCTGCCGCAAACAAGAAAGAATCAATTTATCACACAAGCATTCCCCAGGTGATAACCGACCAGGTGCAGTGCATTCCTGTCCATACAGACGGGGATTATTTCAACCATGTAGAGGATTATCTGCGCACTGTATCGTATGTAAAATTGGCTTCTGAACCTCTGCTTACCCGGATCAATGACATCCACATTGTCAATGAAAAAATCTATGTTTGGGATCAGGCAGACCAGATAGTGTGTTACGACATGCAAGGAAATATGATCTTTCGGATTCATGGGGTAGGAAACGGACCGGGCGAGTATTCGGGCATCCATGCTTTCGCCCTCAATCCCGACCGGGCGGAAGTCGTTATTTACGACAATATGCGAATCTCCCTTCATTATTATTCCATGCTGAACGGAAAATACTTGAGAACAGAAAGTTTTCCCAAACCCAATCCCAGTGAAATGGCTTTCTTCGATGGTGTGTATTTCTACAACAATCGCGACCACCGGAACTACCCTAATGATAACTCTCTGCACTATTCCCTGCTGGTATCAGCAGACGGGCTGAAGATGGACAAGAATTATTTTCCGCATAATGATGCCGAAGAAAAATATATATTCAGTCCTTCTTTACAAACCTTTTACGACAACGACACCACGCTCTATTATTGCAAAAATTTCGACAATACAGTGTATCAATTAGGTAAAGACAGCATAAAAGCACGCTATCGCATAGATTTACCCAATCCTCTTCCTTTTTCAAAGATAGAGGAAAGAGCCAATGAATGGAAACTTATAAAATCAGACTACGCATTCGGCATATCCAATGTTTACGAATGTGAGAGTTTGCTTTATTTCCGTTTTTTTAAAAGCGGATATATCATGGCCGCTTTATATGATTTAGCAAAAAACGAACAGATTTGTTGTGTCAAAGCGATGCAGGACAGTCCCAGACTTACCATTCCCTTGATTAATACGATTGACGGAGTCTATAAAGGTCAATTTTTCAGCGTCCTATCTCCCGAGTTCATCGATTATTGCATAACCAAATGTCCGGGCGAATACCCTGCTATCTTCCAACAATATGATGCTCAGTCCGAGAATCCGATCATTGCCTTTTATGAAGTAGTAAAGTAATAATTTGTCAATGTGCCATGCGGAACATAGCGCATCCGCATGGCACATTGGCAAATTGATACATTGCCACATTGACAAATCAGCTGATAATCTTCTTTATCTCTTCATCGGCTTTGTAGAGTTTGTCCCGGCAAAACTTAATCAGCTCCTGCGCTTCTTTCAGCTTTTCGCTCAAACTGTCTATATCCAGTTCATTACTGTCTATACGTGATACGATTTCTTCCAGGCGTTTCATGGCCTGTTCGTAGGTTTGTTTCTTTGCTGCCATATTTCGTTTTATTTTTTAGTTACTATACTCTTTATCTCCCCTTGAGCCAAACGGGTGGTAAGCTCGTCACCCGGCTGCAAGGCAGAAGCATCGGTCACCGCTTTACCATTTTTCAGCGTGATACTGTACCCCCTTTTCAACAGATGCTCGGGAGATGCCGCCTTCACCTCCTGCTCCAACAGCTGAAGACGATGTTGCTCTTTCACCAGACGACGCTGTGAAACAACCCCCAGCTGCGTCTCCAGCATATTCAGAAAATGAGTCTCTTTTGCCAGACGGGACTGCCAGCCTACTTCCAACTGCTTCATGATCCGCTCCTGCCGATAATGTTCCTCATTCAGCCTCATCCGCGTCTGCACGGGAATACGCTCCGCTATCCGGGCAAGCCGTACCTTCTCCCGCTCCATACGGGTGGAAACAGCCTGAAGAATGGCGGACGCATGGTTTTCAAGCACCTCGGCCGTGTCGTGCAAATGATTGATCAGAAACTCGGCGGCGGCGGTAGGCGTCTTGACACGGGTGTGAGATACACTGTCCAGCACCGTATCATCGCGCTCATGCCCTATGCCGGTGATAATAGGCAAAGGAAACTGGGCGCAATTGGCCGCCAGCTCGTATGTATCGAACCCCGAGAGATCGGACGTGGCGCCTCCCCCCCGGATAATCACCACCACATCCCAATGATCACGACAGGCGTTGATGGCATCCAGCGCGGCAATGACCGATGGCTCTACCCGCTCCCCCTGCATGATGGCAGGGAACAAACGGGGATAAAAGACAAAGCCGTATGGATTATGTTCCAACTGATTACAAAAATCCCCATAACCGGCAGCCGTAGCCGAGGAGATAACAGCTATACGTTGCGCCAGCAAGGGAATCTCCAGCTCCTTATTCAAGGTCAGGACACCTTCCTCCTCCAGCTGCTTCAGTATCTCGCGGCGGCGACGCGCCATGTCCCCTAAAGTATAGGTAGGATCTATATCCTGCACCGTAAGCGAGTAGCCATACAGTTCGTGAAATTCTACGGATACTTTCACCATCACTTTAATGCCTGCCACAAAAGCCTGCCCCGTCTCCTCCTCGAAATAAGGCTTCAACAGGCGGTAAACATTGCTCCAGATAGTCCCCCTTGCCTTGGCTATCAGCTTATTCCCCCGCGGCTCCTTCTGTACAAACTCCAGATAGCAGTGGCCGGAATAATTGGAGCGCACATCGCTCAGTTCCGCCTGAACCCAATAAGTGTCGGGCATGCAGGTGTTGATACTGCGCTTTACCAACGCATTCAGTTCATATAAAGAAAGAGAATGTTCTTCCATCAGGGTTTCTTTTTTAATGCTGTTTGATAAGCTTTCCAGATATCGGGGATGCCGTAACCGAATATATTATCGGGATACTCTTTACGGTCGCCTGCGTTCTGCACCGCCTCCACCACCTGCCGGGCAGTGAGCCAGGGACATGCCTGCCAGAAACAAGCTACCAGTCCGCACAATATGGGCGATGCGAACGAGGTACCGTTGGCATAAGAAACCGTTCCGTCAGTACCCGCCACGGCCGAAGAGACTCCCACCGCCATCACATCCGGCTTTATACGGCCGTCTGTGGTATTTCCCACCGAAGAGAAATCAGCGTTGACCAGCTCTCTGTTGACAGCTCCCACCGTAAGGATATTCTTCGCATCTCCCGGCGGAGTAATCTTCTTCCAGACGCCACGGCCCGAATTTCCGGCGCTGCACACCACAACCATCCCTTTATCGGCAGCCAGAGAGGCGGAATGGGACATCAATGAATAACGCCCGTCCAAATCACGATAACGGTAGTTCATGGCCTTGTCATCAAACTCATAATACCCCAATGAGGTATTGACTACATCCACCCCTGCACTATCGGCAAATTCCAACGCCTCGGCCCAGTAATCCTCTTCCACAAGCTGTTCCGTATCATCATCCTCACTGCGCAGCAGCCAATAGGCGGCTTCGGGAGCTGTGCCCACCAATACATGCGGCCGGTTGGCCGCCAGGCAGGATAACACTTTCATGCCATGATAGTTCTCGGCATAAATGTCCGAGCGGGGGTTGACAAAATCGCGTGTTCCCAGCAAATTCATTTTTTTAAAGACACTTATTTCATCGGCATTGTAATAGCCCGCGTCAATGACCGCTATCTGCATGCCTGCGCCACGAAAGCCTGCGCCATGAAGGCTGTCACCGTGATGGACGGCAATCTGCCGCCAGGCATCTCCGTAATAATGATCGTTCTTCGTAACCTTGTTGGTCACCTCTTTCTTACGGTCGGCATTGCGGGCAGGGATACTGTCGGGCGCTGTCCATACTTTCCGGACAGCGGTCACAAAAGGCAGCTCCGCTATCCCGGCAATGACCGAAGTATCGGCCACCTGTACCACCACCGTATTGTTCCATTTGCTCGTAGAAACCGGCTGCGCTCCTTTTTCAGTCAACGCGTGGATATAAGTCCGGCACACAGGAAGATCTGTAGAATCAACCGGCAACCCTTGTTTCGTGCGACGCTCCATCGCACGTCCGGACAAATAGGCCGACGGATTGTCCAATGTGTAAGTTGTCTCCGCCTTGTCGCGAAGATTGATACGATATTTGTAAGTTTTCACTTGTGCCGATACTTGTAAGGCGCATACCAATAGCAGGCAGCCTACTATTCCTCTTTGACTGTTCATGAATTCTATTCCGTTTATTTTTTATTCATGCAAAGATAAACAAACTTTTTCCTCACACTCATTTTTTGTGTACCTTTGCGGTCAATTTCAGGTTAAACAGGTAAAAAGACAGAGAATAAAGTATGGCAAAAGCAGGAACACCCACAGAATTGGGAACACAACCCATCGGAAAATTACTTTTACAATATGCAATACCCGCCATTATTGCTATGACAGCATCCTCACTATATAATATGGTGGACAGCATTTTCATCGGCCACGGCGTAGGCCCTTTGGCTATTTCGGGACTGGCCATCACTTTCCCGTTGATGAATTTGGCAGCAGCATTCGGCTCATTGGTCGGTGTGGGCGCCTCTACCTTGGTTTCCGTAAAGTTAGGACAGAAAGATTATGCCACCGCCCAAAACATTTTGGGGAATGTGGTTACGCTGAACCTTATCATAGGTATAGGATTCAGCATACTTACGCTGCTCTTTCTTGACCCGATCCTCTATTTCTTCGGGGCAAGCACAGATACCATCGCTTATGCACGAGACTATATGGTCATTATTTTGCTGGGCAATGTTGTAACCCACATGTACTTAGGTTTGAATGCCTTGCTGCGCGCTTCGGGCCATCCGCAAAAAGCAATGACAGCCACCATTACCACAGTGATTATCAATACCCTCCTTGACCCTCTTTTTATCTATGGCTTCCATTGGGGAATCCAAGGAGCCGCCATCGCCACCATTCTGGCGCAAATCATCTCGCTGGTGTGGCAATTCAAGACATTCACCAACCGGAATGAGCTGCTTCATCTCCGCGGCGGCATCTACAAACTGCGCGGCACGATTGTAAAAAACACCATCGCTATCGGCATGTCTCCGTTCCTCATGAATCTGGCGGCGTGCTTTATTGTGATTTTCATCAATAAGGGACTGAAACAGTATGACGGCGACCTTGCCATCGGTGCGTTTGGCATTGTCAACCGGATTGTTTTCCTGTTCGTCATGATTGTGATGGGGCTGAACCAAGGCATGCAACCCATAGCCGGTTACAATTTCGGAGCCCGTCAATACCATCGTGTAAACCAGGTTCTGAAGCTGACCATTTATGGCGCCACCGCCGTTACAACAACCGGCTTTCTGGTGGGTGAGCTGATGCCCCAACTGGCCGTATCCGCTTTCACCACCCATGAGGGACTGATACAGCTATCCGCCACCGGCTTACGCATTGTGGTCATATTCTTCCCCATTATCGGTTTCCAGATGGTCACCTCCAATTTCTTTCAAAGCATCGGCATGGCGGGTAAAGCTATCTTCCTGTCACTAACCCGGCAGTTGCTGTTCCTGCTCCCCTGCATCATCCTGCTCCCCCTCATCTGGGGATCGACAGGAATCTGGTGGAGCATGCCTATATCAGATTTGGCGGCAAGTGTTGTGGCAGGCATCATGCTTTACCGCCAGTTCAAGATTTTTAAGGTCCACGGCAACAAATTAGAAGTTGAAAATTAAGAATTAAAGATTAGTTTCGTTATATTTGTCCGCATAATCAATAGAAAACGACTATGAACGAGCATTATGTCATCAACCTGGGACGCCAACTGGGTAGCGGAGGAAAAGAAATAGGCGAGAAACTGGCTCAAGCGTTTGGTATCGCCTTTTATGATAAAGAGTTAATCAAGCTGGCTTCGGAAGAAAGCGGTTTGTGCAAGGAGTTTTTCGAGAAAGCAGATGAAAAGGCTTCCCAAAGCATCATCGGCGGTCTGTTCGGAACCCGTTTTCCTTTTATCAGTGACGGAGCTATTCCATACGGCAGTTGCCTGAGTAACGATGCCCTGTTCAAGATACAGAGCGACGTGATACGCGAACTGGCAGACAGACAGTCGTGCTTGTTTGTGGGCCGGTGCGCCGATTACATTTTGCGTGACCACCCCCGTTGTGTCAATATATTCGTTTCCGCTTCCAGGGAAGCGCGTGTAGAAAGGTTGACGCGCATTCATCGCATTTCCGCAGAAGCCGCCGAGGAGCTGATGGAAAAAGCAGATAAAAAACGGTCTGCTTACTATAATTATTATAGTTACAAAACATGGGGGGCTGCCGGGACTTATCACTTATGCATTGACTCGTCCGTACTGGGCATTGACGGAACCGTGCAGTTCATCAAAGAGTTTGTGAAGCTGAAGCTAGGCTTGTAACCGGGATTCTTTTTCAAAAGAAAGTTGAGGGCATAAATGGCCGCAACTTTTTTCTCAGGGAATCGCAAGAAACAAATAAGAGCGGGGATCCTGCGGAAAATAAGTCTGATCACCAACATCACCGGGCTGTCTGAAGAAGAAGTGGAGAACCTATAAAATAAGAACAGGCGGAATACCAAGGAAAACGAGTCCCGATATTCCGTCTGTGTGCCGAATATCCCAGCGCGAACTGCGCTTTCCCGACAGGCAGATCATAACTGACAAATCCAGCCTGATTGCAAGATGTGGTCTTATCGAAAGCATCGTTTTTTCATGTATATTTTTTATAACTTTTGCAAGAAAAAAACAAAGGGCTATAACGCCACAGAATTTTATTAAAAAGATAAATGGCCCAGCGATAAAATCCGATTGTTCCTTTTCTCCTTTCAACTATCGCTGAAACTCCCTGCCCATAGGCGTTCCGGTTATGAAGGGACATCCTGTCATTGCCCTGTCAGCCTCCTTTCAGCCTGCTCTTTCACATTTTTTGTGAAGGGACAAAACGAT
>OFMJ01000028.1_pt1 | contig 144137 bp, 109 predicted proteins | sample 1541801 | NCBI WGS metagenome assembly OFMJ01 (sample SAMN04209234, study PRJEB22552) | human gut metagenome | biome: gut; material: feces | host: Homo sapiens | place: USA: Oklahoma
TGGGCAATTTCAGCGCATCCATCGGCAAAGCCAAAAGTAAAAAGACATTCAATGTATCGGCTATCGTAGCCGCCGCATTGAAGAACGGCACAGTGTTGCGGTATGTGGCGGAACTGCCGGAAGATAAGCGGAAAGTGCTTTATGTTGATACAGAGCAAAGCCCTTACCATTGCCTGAAAGTCATGACACGCATTTTGCGGATGGCCGGCTTGCCAGATGACAGGGACAATGAGAACCTTGAATTTCTCGCTTTGAGAAAATACACGCCTGAGCAACGTATCAGGATTGTAGAACAGGCTATCTACAACACTCCCGACATTGGTCTTGTAATCATAGACGGCATCCGTGATATGGTGTACGACATCAACAGTCCCGGTGAATCCACACGCATCATATCCAAACTGATGCAGTGGACGGACGACAGGCAGATACACATCCATACGATACTGCATCAGAACAAGGGGGATGAGAATGCGAGAGGGCATATCGGTACGGAGTTGAACAACAAGGCGGAAACCGTATTGCAGGTAGAAAAGGACAAGGGCAACGGTGACATCAGCCATGTTTCAGCCATTCACATACGAGCAATGGACTTTGAGCCTTTTGCGTTCCGCATCAACGACAAAGCCCTTCCCGAACTTATAGAAGGTTACAAACCCGAAACAAAGAAACCGGGAAGACCCGAAGAAGAGAAGTTCGACCCTTACAGGCATATCACCGAGCAGCAGCACCGCATCGCATTGGAAGCCGCATTCAGTCTGAAAGAGGAATATGGTTACAAGGAACTGGAAGATGCTTTAATCAAGACCTATATGTCCGTGGGTGTAAAACTGAACCATAAAAAGGCGGTATCGCTCATCACCATGCTCCGCAACAAGCGGATGATAGTGCAGGAGAACGGCAGGAAATACACCTTCATGCCCGACTTCCACTATTAACCCATTTCCCTGCAATCACTTCACTTTATTCTCGGGGTGTATATATTTAGGAATATAGTGAAGTGATTCTGAAATGGGATTAAATCACTTCACTTTATTACCGTATCCTATATATACGAGAATTTAGTGAAGTGATTATAGACAGTACTTCCTAAAAAGGTACGGGCGAAAAGAAAAACAAATCAATTCACCAACTACTAAAACAATCATTTTATGGATATACAGACAGCCAAGCAAATCAGGATAGCGGATTATCTGCACAGTTTGGGTTATTCACCAGTAAAACAACAAGGTATCAACCTTTGGTACAAATCTCCATTTAGAGAAGAGACTGAAGCATCGTTCAAAGTGAATACCGAACGAGAACAATGGTATGACTTCGGTTTGGGTAAAGGTGGCGGCATCATTGAACTGGCTGCACACCTGTATGCTACCGACCATGTACCTTACATCTTGAAACGGATAGCGGAACAGACACCATATGTGCGCCCGGTGTCTTTCTCTTTTGGCAAGCAAAACTCTTCCGAGCCGAGCTTCCAACAGTTGGAGATTGTTCCGCTGTCATCTCCTGCCCTGCTTGCCTACTTGCAAGGTAGAGGAATAAATACAGAACTGGCGAAAAGAGAATGTAGTGAAGCCCGTTTCACCCACAACGGCAAGCGGTACTTTGCCATCGCCTTTCCCAATGTATCGGATGGATATGAAATCCGCAACCGCTATTTCAAGGGCTGTATCGCCCCAAAGGAAATCTCCCACATCAGACAATCAGGGAAAGCGAGGAATACCTGTTATGTATTCGAGGGGTTCATGGATTACCTCTCCTTTTTGACATTGAGACAGGAGAGCTGCCCGAATTATCCGGAGTTGGACGGGCAGGACTACATTGTATTGAATTCCGTATCGAATATAAACAAGATTCTCTATTCGTTGGGCAATTACGAACGCATTCACTGCTTTTTCGACAACGACCATGCAGGCATGGAAGCACTCCGGCAAATCCGCAAGGAATACGGCAGAGACAGATACATCCGTGACGCTTCGCAGACTTACAACGGATGCAAGGACTTGAACGAATACTTACAGAAACAGGCTGAGAGAAAAGGGCAAGTCCAATCCGTCAAAGGGGTGCGCAACCAGTCACCGAAAAAGAAAAACGGCTTTCGGTTATAGCCCACTATAACTACACGCTCCGCTTCCGTAGTTGTGGGCTCTCCCGAGGGGATTAGGGTTTTGCCCTAATAACCCACTCAGGGCGTTCACCCCTGAGAACCCCGAGCAAAGAGTGACCCTCTCTTTGCAATCACCGCTTATGGGTTGCACCCCTAAGAACCCCACTGCGGAAGCGAGGAAACAATCTATTGAGAACAATAAAACAGAACAACTATGGCAACAAAATCAAGCATACATATCAAGCCTTGCAACATTGCATCGAGCGAGGCTCATAACCGTAGGGCTGCCGAGTATATGCGTAACATCGACAAGTTCAAAATCTATATCGTTTCTGAACTCTCTGCCGACAACGAACAGTGGATAAATCCCGGCTTCGGCACTCCCGACCTGCAGACGCACTATGATAACATCAAGTGCATGGTCAAGGAAAAGACAGGTCGTGCCATGCAGGAAAAAGAGCGTGAGCGCAAAGGCAAGAACGGCAAAATAATCAAAGTGGCAGGGTGTTCGCCAATCCGTGAAGGTGTGCTGCTCGTCAGATCAAACACCACATTGGCAGATGTGCGTAAATTTGGCGAGGAATGCAAACAACGCTGGGGTATTACTCCGCTGCAAATCTTCCTGCACAAAGATGAAGGACATTGGCTGAGCGGACAACCCGAAGCCGAAGATAGGGAGAGTTTCCAAATTGATGGAAAGTGGTTCAAGCCGAATTATCACGCTCATATCGTTTTCGATTGGATGAACCACGATACAGGAAAGAGCTGTAAACTCAATGACGAGGATATGACCGAAATGCAGAGTTTGGCTTCTGACATTCTTCTGATGGAACGAGGACAATCTAAAACCGAAACAGGCAAGGAACATCTGGAACGTAACGATTTCATCATAAAGAAACAGAAAGCCGAACTGCAACGTATAGAGGAAACCCAAAGGCACAAGGAGCAGCAGGTAACTCTTGCTGAACAAGAACTCAAACAGGTAAAATCCGAGATACGCACGAACAAACTCAAAAGCGTAGCTACAGATGCGGCCACCGCCATAGCAAGCGGAGTCGGTTCTCTTTTCGGAAGTGGAAAACTGAAAGAGTTGGAGTATAGCAATTCGGAACTGCATCAGGAAATAGCAAAACGTGATAAAAGCATTAATGGTTTGAAAATCCAAATGCAGCATATGCAGGAACAGTATGGCAAACAGATTCGAAATCTTCAAGGAATACATAACCAAGAACTTGAAGCAAAAGACAAGGAAATATCACGATTGAGCACCATTCTTGAAAAAGCGTTCAACTGGTTTCCTTTACTCAAAGAGATGTTGAGAATGGAAAAGATGTGTTATGCCATCGGATTTACCAAAGATATGGTAAACAGTCTTTTGACAAAAAAAGAAACTATCAAATGCAATGGAAAAATCTATTCCGAAGAACACAGACGGAAGTTTGAAATCAAAAATGATGTTTTCAAGATGGAAGAAAATCCGACCGATGAAAACAAATTGGTATTGACGATAAACAGACAACCAATAGGCGAATGGTTCAAAGAGCAATGGGAGAAACTGCGGCAAGGCTTACGGGAGTCAGTAGAAGAACCAAGAAAAAGTAGAGGATTCAAGTTATAATTCCACTCTATATAATGCAAAACATCAATAAAATAACTAATTTTGCATTCGGATAGGGGCAACTCTTTCCAAGACATAAGAAAAAAGAAGCGTCGCATCTTCCTTGCTAAAACAAATGATTGAGATGACTGAATCTGAAATAGTAAAAGTAATCAATGTCGAATCTCCAACTCCTTCTTTGGACGCATTTCTTGCATCCAAAGGTGTTTGCCTCGCCGGTAAACAATTTGAGATGGTTTTGACATTATAAAAATGTAACATCAAATGACACCGAAAGAAGTACTGGAGAAATGGATTGATTGTTTCAACGCGTCCGACGTGGAGGAATCGCCGCGCTATATGCGGACGATGCCGTAAACCATCAGGTGGCGAACGCTCCCGTAGCTGGAAAAGAAGCCATACGCCGGATGTTTGCCAGGGAGTTCGCAACGGCTAAAATGGTTTGTATTGTTGAAAATATTTTTAAAGATGGAGAATGGGCTATATTGGAATGGAAAGACCCATTGGGGTTGCGTAGTTGCGGCTTCTTCCATATCAAAAACAATCTTATTGTATATCAGAGGGGCTACTGGGACAAACTTAGTTTCTTGAAGCAACACAATCTTCCAATCGAATAGACGTTTTGTAATGCCAAAACATTTTTATAATGCCATACATATCAGTTGAAAGCGGAGCATTGACCTCCAAACAAAAGAAATAACTCATATTCCGGCGCAGTTCTTCACCGTAACCATTAAGGAATTGCCGGATGAGAACTTTGGTATCGGCGGCAAGTCGATTGACGAAATAAAACGTAGCTCTAAAGGATAGTATTACGAATATCGAGGAGCAACTACGACAATTATCCGAAAGGGAAACAGATATGCACTTCAACAATGTAGAGGTTAATCCGGACATCATACGAGCAATCATGATAAATGAGGTTGTCCCCTCATGCCCGGAAGATGATTTCTATGGAAAACCGGATGCCGCATATATGTCAACGGCAATTCCATTGTTCCGAAAAGCCGGGATAGAGGTGAATTCGGCACTGGATATACTGAACAAAGGGATTTACATCACCAATGCTGTTAAGATGCCTAAAACCGAATATGCCGTTTCAAAAGAGAGCATAGAGGAAAATCTGCCCTATCTGGAAAGAGAACTTGCATTGTTTCCCAATGTCAGGGTCATTATGCTTATGGGGGATGTGGCAAAGAAAGCCTTTAATATGATAAGCAAGAAAGCGAGCAGGAAGAATGCTATTCCAAGCATATCTACCTGCGTGTATCATTACGCTGGATGGCAAGGGACCTGGAGAATGCGGAAATCCAGAAATGCCGGGAAGAAGGTGTCAAATATGTCCCTTTCAAGCATGCAAACGGAGATACCCGGAAACAGCTGCTTGCAAGGGCCAAATATATACTTACCAAACATGAATCAAAATGGACGAAAAGCCAAAGGTGGAGGGCGGACATCATCTTCGAGTTCTACCCTGAGTTGAAAAGAGCTTATGAACTCGCCATGCAACTGACTGACATATTCAACAAAAAATGCGTCAAAGATGTAGCAAGGACTAAACTGGCAAAATGGTTTAATGAAGTTGAGAAACTGGCGGGAAACGCATTCCAAACGGTCATTGACACTTTTGTAAACCACTATGACACCATACTGAATTTTTTCGTCAACAGGAAAACCAATGCAGGCGCCGAATCATTCAATGCAAAGGTCAAGGCTTTCAGAAGTCAGTTCAGGGGAGTGACTGACATACCGTTCTTTTTGTTCAGACTTGCTAAACTGTGTGCATGAGAAGGATTTGCAATCGACTTATCGGACTGATCCCATTTTTTGATATTCAGAAGGAAGCATATTATAGTATGCCCGGAAGACAGTACTAAAATATTGCGGAGTGTTGAATCCTGTCATATAAGCAACTTCTGAAACTGTAATGGTGTCCGAGGAACGTAACAGTTTCGCTGCGCGCTCTATGCGCTGTTTTCGTATATACTCTTTTGGGGAACATCCGATAAGCGCAGTTACTTTACGATAGAACTTAGAGCGACCATACCCCATAGCCTCAGCCAAATGATCCATATTCAAGTCCTTATCATCAATGTGGCTCTGAACATACGCATTGAAACGGTCAAGGAACTTACGGTCACGTTCATCCGTAATCAAGGGCTTTGCAGGTTGTACAGTCTCCTGAACTGTATCCGTGCTGTGCCGCAAATTCTGTGCGGCTTGTTCTGCTGCGATACTTCTTTCGATATTATCAAACTTTTGTACTAACGCCACACAATGGGCCACAAGGAGGCGCATGTCGAAAGGTTTGGGCAAATAGACATCAGCCCCATGCCTTATACTCTTCAACTCGGTTTCCGCAGTATCAACAGCCGTAAGCATTATTACCGGCAAATACTGGTAGCCGCTTTTCCGTACATGATTCAACAATTGAAAACCATTCATGTGAGGCATACGAATGTCGGTTATCATAAGATCGGGCATCTTTTCTTCGATTATCTCAATTGCTTCCGCACCATCGCATGCTACCTCTACATGGAAATAATTCGAAAGTTCTTGTTGCAGGAAGTCCTGTATATCATTGTCGTCCTCAACAATAAGAACCGATTTATTATTCATCGGCAGTGCCGGCATGGGACATATTTTTTGTATTTTAGGATAAGTAAGGCGTTCTTGTTGCAGCATTAATTCTGATTCTTGCAAGAAATCTTCCGCATCATATACCGCCTTGTCCATAGGCAAGGTAAATAGAAATACAGAGCCTGCTTCCTCTCCCGGCACGTAATGTATCGTACCGTGGTGTTTTTGTACCAGTTCGGCAGTTAAGTTCAAGCCGATTCCCATGGAATTGGTACTCATTTGGGAACTGTTGTATCTTTCAAAGAGTTTTTCGCGTTTATTCTCAGGTACACCGATGCCGTTATCTTGTACGGTCACTACCAGCATATTTTCCTCTACAGCCAGTTTCATCGAGATTTCTCCCCCTACAGGAGTATATTTAAAGGCATTACTCAGCAAATTATAAGCTATTTTGTCTATATAGCTCCGGTCAGCATACATTATCAGTTGCTTGTGTGTGGTAAGAAACTTGTAGTTGATGCGCCGACGGTCGCTGATGTCACGGAATGACAGAAATATTTCTTTCAACATCTCCACTATTTCGACTTGCTCTAAACGAAGTTCCATGTTGCCGGTTTCCATTTTTCTAAATTCCAGAAACTGGTCTATCAGTCTTTTCATCCGTGTAACGTTACGTTGCATCATATATAGCGAGGGCTGTATCTGCTCCAACTTTCCTTCCGATGACATGATTTTGTCCATTGCCCCTTGAATCAATGTGAGTGGAGTGCGAAACTCATGCGAGATATTTGTAAAGAACTTCACTCTGTATTTCGTCAACAGGCGTTCGTCGTATACCGTTTGCTTTAACTTTGCCTCACGGCGATAGTGGACATAGAATTGTGCGACTACTGCAATCAATATTGCCGATACAAGCAAGCGGAACCACAACGTCTGCCACCACGGGGCAAGGATTGTGAACCGCACGGACTGTTCATGCATCCTTGTATCAGCACCAACAATCTTCACATGAAAAACGTAATGTCCCGGTTGTAAGGCATTGAAACTCGCGAAGTTTGCCGTTGAAGGTTCACTCCACTGCTTGTTCACTCCTTCCATCTGATAAGAATAATAGGTTGAAAGATGGGTATCAAACGACAAGTCGGAAAAGAAAAATGTCAGAGAGTTCCGGCCGTATTCCAGTTCTATTTTATCATCGCGCTGTAATGAAATGCCATTGACGCTTATCTCCGAGATCCGCAAAGTCTGCTCTATGCTTGCATGTTGAATCATTGCCGCACTGGTTATCAACACCCCATCAAGCGAACCCAACACAATCCTCCCATCATCCATTGTGGCAGCACAATGCGAATTGAATATATTCCTAAGTGGAGCAGTTTCTGAATAGAGTTTGAATGTAGAACCACAATCAAGTGAATAGCACAATGCTCCTTCATCACCGGCCAACCATATATTATGCTTCGCATCCTCAATGATGGTATTGACGAAACGGGTCATTCCGCTTTGCTTTCCGAATGGTATGAAGTTTTTGCCGTCAGTACATAAGAATACGCCCCATCCGGATGTCCCGGCCCATATAGTATGTTTTGAGTCTTCCCACAGACAGGTTACTCTTACCTCTTCCTCACCTATGCCCAAAGGATACCTTATGTAAGCCTCACTGTCTTTGATCAGATTTTCCGGATCAAAGCAGAATATTCCAACGCTCGTTGCCATCCACATTTTATCATTATGGTCACAGAGCATTGATTTTACTTCCAATCCATCAAATTGAGTAAAAAAATGCTTGAACGTCCATTGTTCTCCTTCACGTTCTAACATATCGACCATACCATTGATATTGCATATCCATATTCTTCCCTTTCGATCTGTGAGAATATGGTCTATGCGGTTGTTCGCTATTGAAGGCTGACTGGAAGAATGAGTCAGGAAACCTTGTTCCGTATAGAGACCATTATTCCTTGTTCCGGCCAAGAGACCGCCTCTGCCGTCTGTAGTGATACAAAGATATTCTACCTCTGTCGGAAGTGAAGTTATTGCTTCCAGCTGTCCGTCAGAATCCATTGCGAACACTTTCCCCATATCGTTGGCAACAATGACTTTCCCTTCAGGCAGATTGGTTAAGACTTTTACCTCCCTTGCATTAGCCACATCGTTTTTACGACCAAGCGGGACTATATCTATATTTTTTTCCTCAACCGACAGTATAGTTATTCCATGCCACTGTTCACATACCAATATACGTCCATTCCTGTCTTCTATCATATCTGTTATATAATCTGACGGAATCAAATTTGACGTACTGGCTGTAATGCGTTTCAGCATATTACCGTTACTATCATACACAGTGATGCCTCCACCTGCCGTTGAGACCCATATCAGCCCTCGCATGTCTGTCACTACTTTCAGTTTTATGTCCGAACTTAGTTTCCACAGAAATAAAGGAATGGCTTGCAATGTTAATGTATTATTTGTTTTTGCGTTTTGATATATTATGTTTGCTGTATTACTCACTACTGTTATTCGGTTTCCACGATTATCAATCATCTTATCCTGCCCCAGACAGAAACTCCGGACATAGTTTAGTGAATCCTTTAAAGGCTCAAATTGGCCGTAACGGGTATTGACTCCCATCAGTCTCTGTCGCGGAAAAGCCACTGCCAACTGCCCGTCTTTCCATCGTTCCAGTCTGCTAATCCTACTTTCTTTCATCAGCGGCTTGTAGTCTGCCGAAATCTTTGTGATTTTCTGTATCCGGTATCCATCAAAACGATAGAGTCCATTTAATGTTCCCAACCATAAATATCCCTCTTCGTCTTGTGCTATACACCTGATATTATTACTGGGCAAAGCATTTATCCTGTTCAATTGGTGGGATATAATTTCCAATTCCATGCCATACCCTTTTGTACACAGCACGAAGAACATCAGAAAACAACAGGTTCGTAGCAGTTGCATTGAGCGAATTATTCCCATTTCATGACACTTTGATAGATTACAGCACAAAGATAATCATTTCTATAAGTTACTATCGGGCAAAAGGGCAGAAATGCGCAAAATGGGACAAAAATGTCTGCAATGAAACAAAAATATACTCTTGATTTGGCGTTTGTTAAGCCACAAGGGACAAAAATGTTAGCAAACGGATAAAATTGGATTTGCATTAGTGGTAGCGCAACGTACTTTTGTGCCAAAAAACTACAGATGATGAAGACTTTTATATTGGTTATGCTTTTAGCCCTTTCGATATCGGAAGCAGAAGCACAAGGGACATTATGGCGGCAGTTTTGCAATCCAAGCCATGATGTACGTACAAAGGTGTGGTGGTTTCATGGAGAGACAACTACCACTAAAGAAGGTATAGATGCAGATTTAAGGGCATTCAAGGATGCCGGTCTGGGAGGTGTTGTCTATTATGACCAGACTCATGGTTCAGAGGAAGGGGCTTTCGCTTCTATGTCAACCGAATGGTGGGAAATGTTGAAGTATGCCGCCCGTCGTGCCAAGGAACTGGGGTTAACCTTTGAACTGGCTGCAACTAACGGCTATGTAGCCGGCGGTCCGTGGATAACCCCCGACATGGGAATGCAACAAGTCGTAAGCGCGGAAACTCCCCTGCTACTTCCGGCGAAGGAAGGGGAAATGATTCCTTTGCCCTCATACCATCGCAAAGGGTTCAAGGATATCGCCACGTTCCTGATTCCCGATCCGGCAATGTACGCTCCTGTTTGTATACAGAAAGAACGATTGACGGTAGAGGACTGTGCCGAACTTATCATTGCTTATGATGCGGGAAAAAACGTTACCATGAGTACCATCACTTACCAGACAAATCCCCGTGGAAAAGGTTCATACGGTTCGATGAACTTGCCAGGTAAGCCACAGGAACGTTTTTTTGGTGCCGGATATGTTGATTTTCCACCTATTGGCGATCTGGAATACAGCAACGACGGCAAAACATGGAAATCTGCCACCCAATTGCTGACTGTCGAGAACATTATCGGCTACAAGAGCCGCCGGCGTACCATCAACTTCCCTGCCGTAGAGGCACGTTATTTTCGTGTACGCCTACACGATTGGACTGACGCGACATCGAAATCCGGCAAATTGGAGATAGAAGACGTATGGCTCAGCGGGCGTGACATGATTGACAACTGGGAAGTCAAGACCGGTTTGCGTTCGGAGGTGACTTATCCCCATACTACAGGTGACAATCGAGGCGCATTGAAAGCGAACGATATCATTGACATTACATCTTGGGGCGACAATGAAGGATATATAGATGCCAAACGATTTAAAAACCTCAAGAAGGGAGAGTATCGTATGGTACGCATCGGATACATCCATACAGGCGGACATTCCAAGCACGGACGCAGCCGTGTGGTGTGGAACGGCAAAGAATTGTACGCCCAAACATGGTTGGAAGCAGACGTCCTGAATGCAAAGGCGGCGGAGCTACACTATAACAACTATTTTAAAGCTGTTTATGATACACTTTCCGCCATTGGCTGTGCGCCACAAGGAATGCACATGGATAGTCATGAGGCCGGTATTGCCAACTGGACATCGGAAATGCCCGTTCATTTCAAACGTACCGCCGGTTATGACATCCGACCGTGGCTGATGGCCCTGTGCGGCTACATCGTTGACAACCGCGAGAAGACAGAACATTTTTTGCATGATTTCCGCCAGACAATCGCTGAAACAATCAGCAACCAGTTTTATGGAACCTTCGCACGTCTTTGCAAACGCGATGGCGTCACCTTCACTTGCCAAGCCATGTTGGGGTGTGTGAATGACAATATTGCTTCACGCGGACTTGCAGACAAGCCGCAAGGAGAGTTCTGGAATTACCAAGTAAATGGCAATTTCGACTGCCTGGACTGCACATCTTCCGCTCATCTTTATGGCAAACGCGTTTCTTCTGCAGAAGCGTTCACCGACTCCCCCTATTTTGTCAAAGCCGGAGATGCATCCCAGGAAAAATGCATCAGTGGCTGGCATAAATTGTTGCGAATCGCCAATCTTGCTTATTGCAAAGGAATTAACGAATGTGTGGTTTGTGCCGGAAGCTATCAGCCCTGGTTGGATCGGAAGTATGATGATTCCCAAAGCAGGCATCCCTATATTTTTCATCGACTCAACCCGGCATGGCCGGTAAGTCGCGCCCATTTCTGGGAATACCAGGCACGTTGTGCCGAGTTGTTACAAACGGGACGGCCGGTTGTCGATCTTCTGATATACATAGGAGAAGACGCTCCGCTGAAGACCATGACCTACAAACTTCCGGTCATCCCGGAGGGATACCAGTATGATGTATGCACATTGCGCTCATTGAAAGAGACTTCCTCATTCAGTGAGTCTGTCTATCGCCCCCAATATAAAGCGCTGGTAGTACAGGATCGCACCTACCTTTCGCCGGAAGCTGAAAAATGTTTTGCAGAACTACAGAGACACGACATGACCATCATACGTTGTGATAAGGGTGAAACGATTGCCGATGGCCTGGACAAGGCGGGCATAGAACCTGACATAACCATAAGAAGTGTCGACGAGCCAACAGACAAGACATACTTTTACCACCGTCAAACAAAGGATGCAGACATTTATTTCGTATATAACCATAGCAATCATGACTATGTTCAGAATATTGCCTTACGCTCCCAACACAAGAATATGGAACAATGGGACCCACTGTCTTTGGAACGTAAGCCTTTTCATGGCGTACTCCGTTTAAAACCTTACGAAAGCACATTCATTATTACACAAAAACAATAATATTTATGAGAAAGAATATAATTATTTGTACCATCCTACTGTTTGTTATACAGACAATATCAGCCACAGAAAGAGAATCGATTCTCATGAACTTTGGATGGAAATTCCAATTAGGAGAAGTGAAAGATGGAGAAAAGCCGGAGCTGGACGACAGTCAATGGAGACAACTGGATTTGCCATACGACTATCAACTGAATATGCCATGGAAGAAAACGGCAAACCGTGCCCGTGCCTTCAAAGAGATGTCCGGTGCATGGTTTCGTAAGACATTTCATCCCGACAAGGCATGGGAAGGCCGCCAAGTGCTCATCGACTTTGAGGGAATGATGTATTACGGCGATGTCTATCTTAATGGCGAAAAAATTGGCTCTACGGAATATGGCTATTGCGGGTTTGAATGTGACGTGACAGAAAAATTGAAATATGGCCAGGATAATCTACTCGCCGTATATACCCATACCGGCGTTGAAGGAGGTTCGCGTTGGTATACAGGAGGCGGAATCAACCGTGATGTCCATATTCTCATAAAGGATACGATGTCCATATCCCGTCATGGCATTTATGTCGTAAGTAAGAAAACAGATGGTAACAGATGGAAAGTATATACTCAAGTCGAACTTCGTGGCGATCTGCTTGCCAAAGGGAAGGTGGAATTTCAGGCCTGTATATTCGATTCGCAGGGCAAGGAAGTTACCCAAAGCGACTTGACTCCTACTCCGTCACAATCCCGCCTACAGCTTATTGAGATTCCTATCCGTGAAATGGAGGTCGTTAATCCCGAGTTGTGGGATATAGACAGTCCCAATCTTTATGCCTGCGTGGTACGTATGTACGTTGACGGCAAGGAAACGGATCGCATGTCAACACGTTTTGGATTTCGTACGATAGAGTATGGCAAGGATTTCGGATTTAAGCTGAATGGGAAAAAAATATTTCTGCAAGGCATTGCCAACCATACAGATTTCGGTGGTGTAGGCATAGCAACGTATCGACGCGCCATCGAGCGTCAGTTAAAACAGCTTAAGGCTTTTGGTTTCAATGCAGTACGCTGTTCGCATAATCCCTATCCACAAGTATTTTATGACCTCTGTGATGAAATGGGGTTCGTTGTGGTCGATGAACTCGTGGATAAATGGAGCAACGACGGCAATTGTTGGGGAGGACGGGAGTCTTTCATGAATATATGGCCGGAACTGATGACAGAATGGGTGAAGCGGGACCGTAATCATCCTTGCATTATCATGTGGAGCTTGGGCAATGAAATGCAACACCGGGAGAATGCTTCCGGATATATGACTGGAGATTGGGGAGTTACCACCTTCAAGATTTTTGATACCTACCTGAAACGTTACGATCGGACACGGCCTTCTACAGCAGCGATGTATCCGGCACGTGCCAACGGCATACGCCGTGCCGACCCGGGATTCCGCGATACTGGGAACATCATTCCTCCGGAGCTATCATGCATTACAGACATAGCTTCATACAATTATGAATATGCAGATTATCGCCGTTATAAAGAGTATAATCCTAAACTGATTATTTTTCAAAGTGAAGCATCGGTCAATGATCTTATTACCCCTTATCTTCGTATGGACAAGGCTTCGACTGTCGGCCTCTGTTATTGGGGAGCTATTGAGTATTGGGGTGAAAGTGACGGTTGGCCGAAGAAAGGCTGGAATTATTCTTTCTTCGATCATACCTTGAAGGCATATCCTCGGGCATGGCTTGTACGTTCGTGTTTTGTAGATGAACCACAAGTACATATAGGCATACTTGACGGTGAACAGAAAAGTATCATTTGGAATGATATTCTTTCCGGACGCGCAGAAATGAGCCATTTTTATTGGAAACCAAACCTAAATGATAGCATAACGTTGGAAGTTTCAACCAACTGTGATGAAGTAGAACTATTACAAAACGGGAAGAGTATCGGTGTCAAACATAACAACCGGAAAAATGATAAAGTACAGAATAAATTACTTTGGAGGAATATCAACTGGCAACCGGGAAAAGTAACCGCTATCGCGCGCAACAATGGTAAGGAAGTAGCCCGACATGAACTACAATCACCAGGTAAAGCTGTACGCTTGAAGGTAGAAATAGAAAATTCAGATGATTGGAAGGCGGACGGTATGGATCTGCAATATATACGTTTTACTGCTGTAGATAAACAAGGGATTGCCGTTGACAATTTTGAAGGCGAACTTTCACTATCTGTTTTGGGTGAAGCCCAATTTATAGCCGTTGATAACGGCGACCATTTCACGGATCAAAATCTTGAAAAAACAACAACTACATTATATCGTGGTGGAGCTCTTGCTATATTACGCTCAACACAGAAAAAGGGCAAAGTTGTTGTAAGAGCGGCATGTAATGGATTAAAGACGAAACCAATAACCCTTATGACACATTGATTGTTTTTTCTATCAATGAATTTATCGGAATAGTAGAAAATTATCCCTATATTTATGATTTTCATTGGTTAAACGTAACTTTTTCGTTTATTTGAATAGAAAAAATGGGATGTATTATATTATTAGTACAGTTGATTTGGTTATTTCATAAATAATAGAGTTTACAAAAAAAGTTGTGCCAAAATGCTGGCACAACTTTTTTGTAATTTCGTCAGTGATGAATCTTTTTTCAGCACTTGATGTTCAGTTCGTCCAAAATCTTCCGCATAGCTTCAAATGTTGTAATTCTGGTTGGCACAAGTGGAAGACGAAGTTTGTTTTCGATCATCCCCATAACATTAAGCATCGCCTTTACACCAGCTGGATTACCATCTACAAACAGTAACTTAAATAATTCGGCAAATTTATGATGAATAGTCAATGCATTGGCATAATCTCCTTGCAATGCTAAACGGACCATACGGCTAAACTCGCGTGGGAAGGCATTTCCAATGACAGAAATGATGCCGACAGCACCTAAAGTAATCAACGGGAAAGTGATACCGTCATCACCTGAAATCACATCGAAATTAGCCGGCTTATTTTTTATTATATCATCCATCTGAGTGATATCTCCGGAAGCTTCTTTGATAGCTATTACGTTTTTAAAATCATGTGCGATACGTAATGTAGTCTCAGCTTTCATATTGACTCCGGTGCGTCCAGGCACATTGTAAAGCACGATGGGAAGTTCAGTAGATTCGGATATAGCTTTGTAGTGCTGGTAAATACCCTCTTGCGACGGCTTGTTGTAATATGGAACAACTGACAATATAGCATCTACACCGGTAAAATCTATAAATTGCGCAGTACCGAGATTTTATACAACGGTATTCGTATCCTTCCATCCTATATAATGACGGGACAAAACATCCTGATTGAGAAATCTAAATTCGAAATGGCATCGGAGGATATTGCAACGATGTACCGGTTAATTAAAGAATCATGATTACAATATGGTTATTACACCTGACAACATTCTGAAATATTGCCTTGACAACCTTGAAGGAGTTGTCGAAGTTCGTAGCTGGGGCGAGCGTGGTATTTTCTATAATCCCAGTAGCGTACTGAAACGTGGCGTATATGTCTTGACAATCAAAGAAAAGGATGGTGGCAATGACCGAGCTTCCCGACTAGACCGTGAGGGAGCGTGGCGAGTGAATATAGGTGTCCGAAAACAGACATTCCGCACTTTGTTCGGAGAATTGCCCAAACGTCCATGTAAAGGTAGTATTGTGGATATGCCATATAACTTTACTGAAAAGAATGTCATTATGCCGCATCCGGTCTATGCGTGGATGGGGTTGATTTGCGCTTTGAGCCCATCCGAAACGACTTTTGAATCATTGAAGCCATATATCTTCGAATCTTATGAATATGCAAAAGAGAAATTCAGCAAAAAGAAATGATTGTGTATCACAGTTGCAATAATTTACCATTGGCAATTGCTTGTTTTGCAGCAGAGCGCAGCGACATGGATTTGTGTATGATTTTGTTTTAGGCTTCATCAGGTAATTGGAAATGGAAAAATCACTGATCAATGCATAGTCGCTCGGCAGTTTTCTTAAATAATACAAAAACGCCCAATTTTACATTCTTGGGTGTAAAATTGGGCGTTTATTTTGCAATTTTCTGATTTTCAGCATTTATTGCGGAGAGACGGGGATTCGAACCCCGGATACCCTTTTGGGGTATACACGCTTTCCAGGCGTGCCTCTTCAACCACTCGAGCACCTCTCCTTTATCGGGGTGCAAAGGTAGAACAAATTTTCAAGACTAGCAAATATTTGAGGCAACAAACTCTCATTCATTGATAAGAAACGGCTTATAAATCGTGATTGCGCATCCGATACTCCGCCAATTCCTCATACTTGGTACCCGGACGGCCGTAATTGCAATACGGATAAATGGAGATCCCGCCGCGCGGAGTAAAGATGCCCGTCACCTCTATATATTTGGGATCCATCAGCTTTATCAAGTCTTTCATGATGATATTCACGCAATCTTCATGAAAATCACCGTGATTACGGAAACTGAACAAATACAGTTTCAAACTCTTGCTCTCCACCATTTTCACATCGGGAAGATAGGAGATACGGATCTCCGCAAAGTCGGGCTGTCCTGTAATAGGACACAGACTGGTAAATTCGGGGCAGTTGAAACGTACCCAATAGTCGTTTCCGGGATGCTTGTTCACAAAGGACTCCAACACTTCGGGAGCATAATCCTGCTTGTACTCGGTCTTCGCCCCGAGAAGGGTCAATTCATCTTTTCTTTCCATTAAAGTTCTCTTTTTTCCATATTCATGTTTCCTCTTTCATGCTTCGGAGAAGAGATTCCCTTCCGGCAGAGTCTATCGTTTCACCCTAGTGATGAAGTTATACCACCAAGGTGATGAAACATCCTCACTTTAGTGATCAAGCTTAACCACTAGGGTGAAACGATAAAATCTACAGGAAGGAAACACTTTTCATACAGGGAGAAAACACCTTCATTTATCTTATTGTTTCTCTTTTTCCGCCTTTATCTCCAGATACTTCTCCAATCCTTCACGACGAAGCTTACAGGCCGGACAATGGCCACAGCCATCCCCTTGTATGCCATTATAGCAAGTCAGCGTTTCATGCCGGATCAAATCGAGCACGCCCAATTCATCCGCCAACGCCCATGTCTCCGCTTTGTCAATCCACATCAGCGGAGTGTGAAGCACGAACTGCTCATCCATGGCAAGGTTCAACGTCACATTCAGCGACTTGATGAAAGCATCCCGGCAATCGGGATAACCGCTGAAATCGGTCTGTGACACACCGGTCACGATATGATTGATCCCCAGTTCGCGCGCATAGACAGCCGCAATGCTCAGAAAGAACAGATTGCGCCCCGGCACAAATGTATTAGGGAAACTGCCGGCAGGCTTCTCCTCGTCCATCGCTATCGTGGTATCCGTCAGCGAATTTTTGCCCAAGTTTCCTATAAAGGAGACATCCATCGCTTTAAACTCCACACCTGCCTTTCCGGCAATGGCGCGGGCCAACTCCACCTCCTTCACATGCTTTTGTCCATAGATAAAACTTAAAGCATATACCCTGCGGAAATGCTTTTTTGCCCAAAACAGGCAAGTGGTCGAGTCCTGCCCGCCGCTGAACACAACCAATGCGTCACTTTTATTCATTGTTTATATTTTTTCAATGTGCTGACATGCCCCTGCACTAACCGCCCCGCTATATGGATATGGTACGCCATATTCCGCACGGTAATTGGCCTATCGGCATACCGGCACGTTAGCAAATTATTATAGTTCTTTTATTTTTAATACGTTGTATGAGATATGCTCATCAAAGACATCGCTGCCATCCACCTTCTTGATATACTTTACCACACGGATGGTAACGGGCAGGATAATGATTTCATAGAGTGTCTTGAGCACCGCCTGAATGAGCATCATCTTCATCAGTTCGCCGGCAGGCATCAAGCCTCCGAAAGCGACAGGAAAGAAAATGATGGAATCGGCGCTCTCGCCCACCAAGGTAGAAGCGACGGCACGGAGCGAAAAGTGCTTTCCACCCGAGGCCAGCTTCATTTTGCTCATGACATAGGCATTCAGGAAAGAACCTGCCAGAAAAGCGGTCAGACTGGCCACGGCGATGCGGGGCGCCATGCCGAACACGAAGTTGAAACCCTCCTCTCCTTCCCAGAACGGAGCCGCGGGCATCAGGATGGCAAGCTGGCCCAAGGCCACCACCATGAAATTCATGGCAAAGCCCATCCAAATGATAAGGCGCGCCTTACGGAAGCCCCAGACTTCGGCTATACAGTCATTGATGATGTAAGAGATGGGAAATACGACCAATCCGGCTGTCGCCGTGATTTTCCAGACCTGGACTACCTTGGTCTCCAATAAATTCGCTGCGACAAGACATACACAAAACAGTATGCCGAGCAACATGAACGATACAGATACAGTGTTATTATTCTTCTTCATTTCTCCTGTTTTTTACGTGGTGTTCTAGAATACACGACCGCTATTCACGGCATCATACGTCTATTTTTAATTCAAGGCGCAAAGATAGAAATTATTTCCGAGGTATTTGAATATAACCGCCTTAAATATTCTTATCTGAAAGAAACCGTCAAGCCCGCTCATGCAAACAGGAGAAGAAGACACCCCGGCCGGACAAATGAACCGCCCGAATCACTCCACCTTATTGATTTATCAATTATATTTGTAACCGGAAAAAAGAAGAGAAAAGATGAAAAAACAAGAACTTTATAACAAGGTAATCGCTTACTTCCAAGAGGCGATGCCCGTTGCCGAGACCGAACTTCATTACAACAACCCATTCGAGTTGTTGATAGCCGTTATTCTGAGCGCGCAATGTACGGACAAGCGGGTAAACATGATCATCCCTCCCCTTTACCGGGATTTCCCGACTCCCGAGGCACTGGCCGCTTCGACACCGGAAGTGGTTTATGAATACATACGGAGTGTAAGTTATCCCAACAACAAGGCGAAACATCTGGTGGGCATGGCACAGATGCTGGTGAAGGATTTTCACAGCGAAGTGCCGGGAACACTGGAAGAACTGATCAGACTGCCGGGAGTGGGACGCAAGACGGCCAATGTCATTCAAAGCGTAGTGTTCAACAAAGCTGCCATGGCGGTAGACACGCATGTGTTCCGGGTGAGCCACCGCATCGGGCTGGTTCCCAAAACCTGCACCACACCGCTGGCTACCGAGAAATATCTGATGAAGTACATTCCGGAAGAGATTGTGCCCACCGCACATCATTGGTTGATTTTACACGGCAGGTATGTCTGCGTGGCACGTACGCCGAAATGTGCGGAATGCGGACTGAACGGATTGTGCCGGTATTCGTTGAAGCCGGCTTTATAAACAAATTTTCATTCCATCGTATGCAAAATGTATATGCGGAGGCAACAGCCGTTCAGCGTCAGCATGCAATCCCACATGATGGCTCATGTGAATAAAATAAGTCTCTCCGGCTCCTATCCTCCGCGCATTTTCCAACGCCGTCAGCAGGTTCTGATGGGTATTGTGAGGCTGGGGACGCAACGCGTTCATTACCAGTACATCCAGTCCCTGCAACAAATCGTATTCAGATTCGGGCATCGTCAGCATATCGGTAATCCATGCCATCCGGCCGATGCGGTATCCCAAAATAGGCAGTCTGCCGTGCATCACCCGGAGAGGCGTCACTTCCACCTTTTTTCCTTCGGGACTGCCGATCACAAAAGGAGAGCCGGGAACAATTTCCTCTAATGTAATACGGGGAACTCCCGGATAAAGATGTTCGGCAAAACAATAAGGAATACGCTGGCGCAGACGCTCCGCCGTATATTGTTCGGCATAAACCGGCACATCGCGGAAACGGCAGAAAGGACGCAAATCATCCAAACCTCCTACATGGTCATAATGCTCGTGAGTGATCAGAACACCATCCAAGGGTTTGAAATCATCCAACCGTATCATCTGCTCGCGGAAGTCGGGACCGCAGTCTATCAGTATCCGGAGCCCTTCCGTTTCTACCAGCCCCGAACAGCGCAAACGGTTGTCCCGGGGATCACTGCTGGTACATACCGGGCATTTGCACCCTATTTCGGGTACTCCCGTAGATGTTCCGCTGCCTAGTATTGTAATCTTCATATCATACCTTATATAAAATTCACTTCGGGAGAGATCGCCACCCCGAACTTTTGAAACACAGACTGCTGTATCTGCATGGCAAGAGAGATCACTTCATCCCCCGTAGCGCCCCCACAGTTCACCAGAACCAACGCCTGTCTGGAATGAACACCCGCGCGTCCTATTTGTTTGCCTTTCCAGCCGCAACGGTCTATCATCCATGCAGCGGGAATTTTCACCCGGCTGCCATCCACCTCATAATGCGGCATGTCGGGATACTGCTGCTGTAGCATGTCAAACTGCTTACGCGGAACGATGGGATTCATAAAGAAACTTCCGGCATTACCCTGCACCCGCGGATCGGGCAACTTGGCTTCACGCACGGCTATGATCACCTCCCTTACATTCTCCAAAGTCACCTCACGGCCTTGCTTTTCCAATTCGCCGCGTACATTGCCATATTCCAGATGAAAGACCGGCTGCCGGCTCAGACGGTAAGTGACATGAGTCACTATATATTTACCTTTCAATTCTTTCTTGAAAATGCTTTCACGATAAGCGTAACGGCATTCCTCCCGGGTAAAGAGCCGTTCCCTGCCGGTCTCCACCTCGAGGGTTTCCACACTTACAATCAGATCTTTCGCCTCCACACCGTACGCACCGATATTCTGGACGGCAGAAGCGCCTACCTCACCGGGTATCAATGACAGATTTTCAGCGCCATACCAACCGTTTCTTACGGTATATGCCACAAAATCATCCCATACCTCTCCGGCTCCCGCCCTGACCTCTATTTCCCGTTCGTTCTCAGCCACCACCTCATATCCCCGGACAGCCGAATGCAGGATAGTCCCCGCGTAATCACCTTTAAAAAGCAAGTTACTTCCTCCGCCGATATGCAACCAGCCGCCGGCCATCCGTTTTTTATCCGACAAGACGGACCGCAGTTCTTCCACCGATTCATATTCCACGAACAAAGATGCCTTTACATCCATACCGAATGTATTATGAGGCAACAGAGAGTAGTCTTTTATTTCTTTCATTTACCATCAAATCAGTCGCTCAGATCCTCAAACTGCATCAGTCTCCACTGACCGTGCCGCCGTTCAAAATAGAGCGTATTATTAAATCCATTGCCAAAGCCCTTCATTTCAATCACCTTCGTATCGGAATGCACATTCTCGTTCTGTCCATAGTTCACATTGGTCAGATTCTCACGAGGCAATACAGGCTGGAAGGCGAACCATTGTCCGGCCTCCAGGGTTGTCTCCAGTATCTGGAACTCGTCTTCGGGATCAGCGGTCACAAATTTCAACGGTTCGTGCAGACGTGACAACTGGAAAACAGAGTCGTTGGCAAAACGTTCATAAAACTCAAAGAAGTCCTCCTTACCGGCATCCTCCCGCGGCATATCCGCGAAATCTATGGCTTCCAGTTTCCACAGCCCTTTCAAGCGCTCAAAATAGTACCGCTTGATTTTCCCTGTCTTCAAGTAAATCCATTCTATCTTGACACTGGTCAGCCCCGTATCTTTCTCCACCTCCATGTCCTCCGCCTTGTCAAACAGAACAGTATAGGCATCCTGCCGGCTGAATAAAGGATCGTGCTTCCACTTGTCCTTTTCAATGTGTTCTTTCTTTTCCATGGTATAATAGGGTAAAGGGAACACGATGCGTGACAGTTGCAATTTTTCATCACTGGCAAAATTGTAGAAAAAGTCAGCAAAACTCTCGTCGGCCGTAGCGGGAACCATGGGCTCTTCCTCTACCGCAGCCATCGCCTCTGTTGTGTCCGGGGTTGCAGTCAGCGAATCAATTTCCTCAGTAAGCGTCTCGAAGGGGTCCATTTTCTTTTTTCCGCCTCCACAGGAGCTTATCAGCATAAGCAGACAAACTCCGATTATTAGTTTTCTCATTTTCTATATTTAGAAAAAAACGATGCAAAAATATCGTTTTTTTTAGTTTTCAGCAAAATATATGGGTTTAATTCGCTAACTTTGCGGTCATTAAAAAATAAAGAAGAAACTATGTTAGCTAAAATAGAACAATTACTTCAGGAAATTGAAGGCTTGCAAGCAGCCAATGCGGAAGAATTGGAAGCCTTGCGCATTAAATATCTTAGCAAAAAAGGAGCGATTAATGAGTTGATGGCAGACTTCCGCAATGTACCTGCCGAACAGAAAAAAGAAGTAGGCATGAGACTGAACGAGCTGAAGAACAAGGCTCAGGAACGTATCGCCTCCTTGAAAGAAGCTTTCGAGACCCAGGACAACGGCGCGGCCGAAATGGATCTCACCCGCACGGCCTACCCCATCGACCTGGGAACACGCCACCCGCTGAGCATCGTAAAGAATGAAATCATTGATATATTCCACCGGCTGGGCTTCAGCATTGCCGACGGCCCCGAAATAGAAGACGACCTGCACGTGTTCACCGCCATGAACTTTGCCGAGGACCATCCCGCACGTGACATGCAAGACACGTTCTTCATCGAAGCCAATCAGGAAGATGTGAAAAAGAACATCGTGCTTCGCACCCACACTTCTTCCGTACAGGCCAGAGCCATGGAGCATTCGCAACCTCCCATCCGCATTATCTGTCCGGGACGTGTGTACCGCAATGAAGCGATCAGCTACCGTGCCCACGCATTCTTCCATCAAGTAGAGGCGCTCTACATTGACAAGAATGTATCATTCACTGACTTGAAGCAGGTATTGTTGCTGTTCGCCAAAGAAATGTTCGGCGAAGATACTCAAATCCGTCTGCGTCCGTCCTATTTCCCGTTCACCGAACCGAGTGCCGAAATGGATATCAGTTGTAATATCTGCGGCGGAAAAGGTTGTCCGTTCTGTAAAGGTACGGGCTGGGTGGAAATTCTGGGATGTGGTATGGTGGATCCGAATGTATTGGAAGCCAACGGCATTGACAGTAAAGTTTACTCAGGCTATGCGCTAGGTATGGGTATTGAACGCATCACCAACTTGAAATATCGCGTAAACGACTTACGATTATTCTCTGAAAACGATACCCGCTTCCTGAAAGAATTCGAAGCGGCTAATTAATAATGTGTCTCAATTGCAGACCCTGTGCTAATGTGCCAATTGCCATGCGGAATATAACGCGGTCAATTGGCATATTAGCTATTGGCACATTGACACATTAACCCATTAGCAGATTGACACATTAGCACATTATCACTCATGAAGGACAAGCTGATTACCAAAAATTATATAGAAATACTGGCAGCCAATTTTCTATTATTCTTTGGATTCTGGTTACTGATGCCTGTATTGCCTTTCTATCTGGCAGAAGTTTTTGACGCCAATAAAACAACCATAGGTGCCGTACTTTCCTGTTACACCATCGCCGCTCTGTGCATACGCCCCTTTTCCGGCTATCTGTTGGATACCTTTTCCCGCAAACCGCTTTATCTGTTGGCTTATTTCACTTTTACCGCCATCTTCGGAGGATATATCATTGCTGGAACACTCACCTTATTTATCTTATTCCGCATTGTACACGGAGTATCGTTCGGCATGGTGACAGTCAGCGGAAATACCATTGTCATTGATATCATGCCTTCTTCACGCCGTGGGGAAGGACTGGGATATTACGGACTGGCAAACAACATAGCCATGTCCATCGGACCGATGACAGGGCTCTTCCTGCATGATGCAGGAGTGGATTATACACTTATCTTCTGCTGTTCGTTAGGCTCCTGCCTGACAGGATTTCTCTGCGCCTCATTGGTAAAGACCACCTACAAGCCACCTGTAAAACGAGAACCGGTATCATTGGACCGTTTCATCTTACTCAAAGGACTCCCGGCAGGTTTCAGCCTGCTACTGTTATCCATTCCTTACGGCATGACCACCAATTACGTTGCAATGTATGCCAAGCAAATAGGCATCCAGGCATCCACCGGTTTCTTCTTCACCTTCATGGCATTGGGCATGGCGGTTTCCCGTCTCTTCTCCGGACGCCTGGTAGACCGGGGAATGGTTACCCAGGTCATCGAAGCCGGCCTGTATCTGGTCTGTTTCTGTTTCTTCGGGTTGAGTTCATGCGGATGGCTGACAACATGGGACTTGCAATGGACTACTTATTTTCTGTTCACCATAGCTCTTTTGCTAGGCATCGGTTTCGGAACCATGTTTCCTGCCTACAACACGTTGTTTGTGAACCTGGCTCCCAACAGTCAGCGCGGTACGGCAACCAGCACCTACCTGACTTCGTGGGATGTGGGCATAGGCGCCGGCATGTTACTGGGCGGATATATAGCGGAAATAGCCACTTTCAAGATGGCTTATCTATTCGGAGCTGCACTCACTGTTATCTCATTATTCTATTTCAGAAACAAAGTGGCCCCCCACTTCCACCGGCACAAGTTGCGCTAATCTTTATATGTCAGCACCATGATGTGGGAAAGCCGGTCGTTCACTACCGACAACTGTGCTGAAAGAATGAACGAGTGGAACAAGGGAGCATTTTCCAGCAGGAATGCCGGCAGATAAGGTTCGAAACGTTCCGGATTCCGGGATACCTTGTTCATATCCGCCACAAGCATAAAGGCGGCGTCGCGTGAAAGATTAGCCACACATTCATTGAACAATGTCCGGCTGTTCCTTTCGTATGCCTCTTCCATATAACCTGCCATGGAATCCTTATCAGCAGAAATGATCAGACTATCTTCCCTAATATCCGGAATACTTTTCAACTTTCCGGATATCTGGTTCATACAATCGCATGTATCAGGCATGAAGGTATCTCCGGTGAGATACACCACATCGCTGTTCATGTGAAAGTCAAATTCACTCCAACAGCCTTTATTATCCTGCAAGAAAGGCATAGAAGGGGTACGTCCGTATAAAGTCAGAAAATTATGCGTTTTCTTTTTCTGCATCGCTTTGGAGAATACAGGATCGTTGCTCAGTGCTTTCTCCTCATCCTCACGTGTATCAATCACTTTCTCTATCAAACTTTTCTGGTAGCTCACCACATAGAATCCCTCCTCGCTATAGACAGCCAGAAAATCATCATTGCCCAACGGGTAGACAGCTATATTTTTCCCTCTGTATTTTTCCTTTTTAGGTGAGAAATTCCCCGGAGCCCTCTCCAACAACATATCGCCCAATGTTTCCTTATCATCATCTCCCATACGGAAATACACCACCTGGTCACGCGGAGTGCCCGGCGAATGGAAACTGACCACCACCCGGCTCATCTTGCTGCTCAAGCCATGGGCATTATTGGTTGTATATTCATTCAAGCCTCCCAACACATAATTAAACAAACCGGGAAACTGGAAATTGCCCAACTCTTCCGAATAATTCAACTGAGTAAATTCATTCTGAAAATAATTAATATTGTCGCTCTCCAACACACCGATGCAATCAGCCGGTACAAGTGAGAAGAGATTGATTTCACGACTCTTATCCGTCAGGCTTAATTTTGCAAAGCCGTAAAAGCCAACAGCTGTACAAAACAATACAACTGATAACACCATACCCAACTTGGCAACTGTCCGCAATCTCATACCCTACCTATATTTATATTTTTTTTGCAAATATAGCAAATTATTTAAGAAAACAAACAAAAAAGTCCAAAATTCCACCGTCTTTTTTATTATTCGTAAATAGTTCCGGTAGAAAGTTCCAACGCTCCCCATTCAATCATAGCGTTAAACAACCTAACAAAAGAATAAGAGGATAGTTCTTCCGGCCGGATATCTTTCTCTTTTATGACTCCTTTATCCATCAGCGCCATGCGGCAAGTCCCTCTCAGCAGAGGTGATTTGGGCGTAACCCAATCCTTCCCGTCGAACAAGGCAATATTGGCTATGGAGGTATCGGTCAGCAGCCCGCGTCTGACAATCAATACATCATCCTGTTCCCCGCGACAGGCGAAAAGACGGTTCAATACCTCCCTGTCCGTACTTTTATAGGTATAGTCTATATCATCCGAACAAACCAGCCGCAAGGAATGTACCGGACGCATCCGGTAGGCTGCATAGCTAATTTCCTTTATACCTCCACCATCATATATCACTCTGCATTTCATCCCGTCCATCTCCGGTGTCAGTTTCAGGTATTTGTCCAGCTCTATGTCGGGACAGCCCGGCCAGAAATGACGACGGGTGTCATTCAGTCTTTCATTATGATAAGACAAATTGCACGCTTTTCCTTGCTTTATCCGTATAGTCTCAATAAATGGGCACATAAATTTTCTGTATCATCTCGTTATATTCACTTTGCAAATCACTCTTTGAAGTAATTCCTCCCCCTGCCTTATAATAAAGTCGTTCTCCGTCTTTTTCTATGAAACGGATCATCACAGCACTGTCTAAAGTCCTGCCGTCACAATACCCCATTATACCTGTATAAAAGCCGCGCTCATAATCCTCCGCTTCTTCAATAATAGCCATGGTTTTGGGTTTAGGCGCTCCGGTTATGGAGCCGGCCGGCAGCAGACGAAATATAATTTCTCCGATACGGGAAGGATAATCATCAGGTAAAGTTCCACAGATCTCCGAACTGGTCTGAAAGATAGGGCCTTTATTTGTTTCCAACCGGTCACAATACCGATACCGCGCAACGCTCACCCGTTCCGCCACCATACTCAGATCATTCCGAATCAAGTCTACAATGGTAGCATGTTCGGCTGCCTCCTTAGGATCGTCCATCAATTGTTTTTCCGCATCCGGCAAAGTCGCGTCAATCGTTCCTTTCATGGGAAAAGATTTTATCTCTCCATTCTCTATGCGGACAAAGATTTCGGGAGAAAAGCAGACCAGTTTATCCTTCAACCAAAGTTTATAAAGCGCCTTGGAATGCCGGAACACATCTTCCAAAGTAAGATTAGTACTGACAGGAACCTTGCAAGTCAAATTGGCAAGATAACTGTTACCCGCCAGAATATTCCGTTTTACGATTTCAAAAGCCTGCCGGTAATCTGCCAAAGGCATCGGGGCAAAGTTCCAATCTATCCGCCCAGGGTAACTTTCCGTTGAAGCCTCCACATTTTTCACTCCATTGAAATCATAACGGCAACGGGCAGAATCAATCCGGCTTACCTCTTCTATCAAAGAGCATTGCTGTTTATAATCTATAATAAAAAGAAAAGGCTTCCGGCTACTTGCCAGTTCATTCATACGTTTTATGGCTTCCGGTTTTTTATATGGTTGCATCTTTAACTGCTAAATTATCTTGTAACAATCATTTTCGAGGGGGACAAAGTTAAGAATTTAAAGTAAACTGTTACATTAAACAGAAAAGAATCTTTCTTTTACTTGTTTTATTCAATAAATAACATGAAATCTGCCGAAATATTTCTTGGCTTTCCTTTTATATTATCACGGATACCATTTCCATAACAGGACAGGCTGAAAAACAAATGATACCTACTCATCACGAGCAGGTATCATCCAAATTAAAATCTAAATTCTCTACGAGAATAAGGTGGCCTCGTCTTAAATCTGAACACAAGCATCCAACGAGACCGCCAAAAGTATTGTACGCTTACAATACCTATACGTTTTAGTCTTTTATGTTTATTTCTGCCAATGTCTTTCTTTTTAAATAATAGTACAAAGATAATCTTTTAACCTATCCGACAGGCAAAATGTTCTTCAAAAGGAAAAGATTAAAGAAATACAGGTCACACATTAGATCTATAAAAAATGAATACAACAAAACCACGGTACATCATTATCTGCAATAAAGGAATATCCTCCCCTCAAGAAACTCACATTCCATAAAAGAAAAAACAGCAGGCTGGACATTCCCCAACCTGCTGTTCCACTCGTTTAAAAACACATTTCCTTATTCTGCTCCGTTTACAAACTTCTCAACGGTATTATAAAGATCATCTCCACGCAACTCCTTCGCTACGATCTTACCTTCCGGATCTACTAAAATAATATGTGGGAAACCAACAATACAGTAGGTTTCCAACACCTTCTTTACGTCATCCTTCTGCAAGAGGACCTGGTTCCAATAACTCTTGTCTTCTTCAATGGCCTTTTTCCAGTCTTCCTCACGACGGTCCGTTGACACACCATAAATAGTGAATCCCTTATCTTTAAAAGCATTGTATGTCTTCAATAAATAAGGAGTTTCCAAACGGCACCAATGACAGCCTGCAAACCAAAAATCCACCAATACATATTTGCCTTTAAAATCGCTCAGACTGACAGTATTTCCCTCCAAATCAATACCGGTTATAGCAGGAGCGGCACTGCCAACAGCACACTGGGCAAGTTTATCCAAACCTTCTTGCATTTTGGCATACATGCTACTCTGCTTGGAAGTCTCGTCAAAACCACCAATGAAGTTACGCACCTCATCAATCTCCTCTACTGTATTAAAAGTATGATTCTGGAAACGATAGGTGTAATACAGATACAAACCGAAGTATGAACCCTTATTTTTATCAATTTCCTCACTGATCAATTTACGGGTCTGTTCCGAAGCACTGTCATAATAGGGCATGGAAACCTCCCGGATACGCTCCATTTCTTTTTGGTCTCCCTTTTCACGGGCTTCATAGAACATATTATCCAAAGAGTCGAGAACAGCACGATTTCCAGCTACATATTTCGCTTTTTGTAAGGCCTCATATTGTTCCTGTAATGCAGAACCAGTAGCATGCAAACTCAGATGTTCATATTTGTCCTTGCCAAGAGTCAGTTGCATGGACTTGGGTTCTAAAAACAAGTTGGCGTATTGTTGTAAATACTCTCCACGCTCCATATTCTGCAAAGAGAAACAATAAAGACCGGTTTCTATAGAATCAGCGGGATAAACAAATTTACCATCGGTAACGGCAATGGACTCAATCAGTTTCACATTACCATAATGCTCATTGTTTACTTGATACAGATAGATGGAATCAGTCTGGATTCCATCCAGACTGCCCTCTAAAGTCACAGACTTAGGCTCATTACAAGCATTTAACATGCATAGAGAAACGCCTAATAACAAATATTTCTTATCAATCATAAATTTACTGTTTATTAAGAACAGAATCGATCAAAGGACTAATCTCTTCACTTGACGGACGTGGAGCGTATGCATTCACAATATTGAAATCCTTGTCTATCAAGATAAAACGAGGAATATACATGATGGCCCAGCTTTCTTTTAAAGCCACGTCATTGGAATGATACTGAGTCAACTCTTTCTTATGTGCATCCAGGTATCCTAGCCAAGGCTTCGTAGTAGTATCTGTGGAAACCGGAAGAAAAACAATATCCTTGCCCGCATATTTCTTTCCTAAAGCCTCGAACGCCGGAGACTCCTGAATACAAGGACCGCACCAAGTCGCCCATAAATCAATATAAATCACCTTGCCCTTGAAATCCGCAAGATGTTTCACATTGCCTTCCACGTCCTCCATCTCAAAATCAAATGCAGGTTGTCCGGGAAGCAACTTGGAAGCCTGAACAATCTTTCCTTCCACTTCTGTTGCGAAATCGGCATTCTTCACTGTTTGCAAAAATGCCTTCGCCTTGTCCACCGTCTGTTCCGAAACTTCATCGCGTAAATCGCCTACGATTTTAGCACAAGCATACAGTTCTGTGGTACGCGCAGGAATGGAAATGTCTTTGAACCAAAGAGAAGTCAGTGTGGAATCTTCCTGATAAGAAAGGACATCGCGTACTACAGCCACATCCAACATATTCTCATCCATAATTTCCTTATACAACGGAGCTACCTCCGGTGTCAACGAAACATTAAACTCGTTCCATTTAGCCTGCATCTCTTCTTCAGTTTTTATGCCGGCAAACATCCTTGAATAACTCGCATAACTGATATAACTATTGATCACATCCGCCTTGATCCGTGCTGTTTCCAGCTTTTTAAATAAACCGGATACATTACTCAACGTATCCAATGTATGCATACGTATAGCGGCCAAGCTGTCAACCAATGCTTTAGTAGAAACAAAATCTCCACGTAAGTTACCACCGCCTTCCAAGTAAGATCCCCCTTTCGGGAAAAGACGGAACTTCATGTAATTATTAGCTTCAGCGCCTTTTCCTGAAAATTCCGCTTCAGTATTTGACTGAGTTACTTTGATAGTCATATCATCCCCTGGAGTAAGATACAATGTGTTGCGACTGATGCTGTAATATGTCGGCTCTTTCAGTACAAAAGTAGTATCAAAATAACCGGCAGCATCCGTTTCCAACAAAATGTCCCGGCTGTCGCCCACCATAGATGCCGCTCCGTCAAATCGCATACGCACATTCTGGCTACCCATATCCATCAGCTGGCCTTTGATATGTACCGTATTCTCCACTTCTTGCTTAGTTCCACTGTTGCAGGAACCCAGGCAACAGCATAATGCTGCTGTTGCCATCATACTTGTTAGTTTTTTCATTAAAATATCTTTTATCTTATATTAGGAACCATATCAGGATTAAAACGAAGCACTGTAGGCGGAATAGGCAGAATATATTTAGGGCTGTTAGGCTCCAATTTATATTCCACACCATTCACCTCATGCACAATAGTCTTTGCAAATTCAGGCTCACGATTCAAACGTTTCAAGTCAATCAAGCGGGTGCAACCCAGCAATGTCAGTTCCCGTCTTCTCTCGTCCAGCACCATTTTCAGCGCGTCCTTATTACTGCCTGCCACAAGCGGCACGTTATCAAAAATACGATTGTCACGCAATGTGTTGATATATTCCATCGCTTTATCCTTGCTGCCGATACGGGCTTCGCATTCCGCCGCTATCAAATAAATTTCCGGAGTGGACATGGCCATGTTGGCATAGATATAGGGTGCCCATGCGTCATATTCACAATCATACCCGCCAATGTACCTGGTGAAATACAACAAATACCGTTGATCTTTTTCTTTGTCATACAATGCCATCAAATCTTCTGAACCATACGTATTTAATGTCATGCCAAACACCCAGGGAGCCAGACGGATATAAATATTTTCAGGATTATCGGCACGGGCAGGTACGTTAATGCGACCAATCCATTTCTCAGGATCCGTCACTTTATAAGGTAATATATTCAGTAAAGTAGAATTATGCTCCAAGGCAATTTTAGCATTCTCCAATGCCTTTTCATAGTTTCCCATATACAAATACATACGCGCCAGCATTCCATAACCCACCGGCTTGGATGCCCTGAAAGCATTCAGCACCGGTTTTTCGGGTAAGTTCAGAGCCGCCTCATCCAAATCTGCCTTTATCTGATCATATACAGACTGCACAGTGGCACGCGTCAGGTTGGTCTTATTGATATTCTTATCCAGCATCAACGGCACACCCGGATCGGTGTCCGCAGTGGCCGGATCATAATGTTTGGCATAAGCGTTCACCAACGTCAGATACTCAAAAGCCCGTCCCATCAAAGCCTCGGCACGCACTTGCTTCTTATGCTCTTCGGTGGCTTGTGTGGAACCCATCACATCCTCAATAATCACATTATAAGTATAAATACGATTATAAGAATACTCCCACAATCCATCCGACTCGCCATCGCCGAACACTTCCGAATCAAAAGTATAGAGCCGCTGGTTAGGCAATACCAGCGAAACATATCCACCGGTCAAATCGTCCTCATAAGGCAAGAACACATCATCAGTCAAATAATTAGGATAGGAATCAGAAGCCTTCATCAACTGAGCATAATTCAACAGACTTTCATAATCTTCACACTTATCCGGAATAACCACTCCCTTGGGCTTGATATCCAGATAATCATCACATGATGCCAACAAGACAAGGCATACACATAGACATAATTGGTATATTTTTATTTTCATATTTCTGCAATTTTAAAAGTTCAATGATAATCCCAATGTATAGGTGGTAGGATTAGGTAATGTCAAAGAGCCTCTGCCATATCCCGTTACCGCATACGCCTCGGGGTCAATATCCCCATTGGCAGCCCACCACCACGCATTACTGATCTGACAAGTGATCGCAGCAGACTCGATGGCATATTTCCTCAACCAATTTTTAGGCAAATTATAACTCAATGAAATATCTCTCAGTTTGATATAATCGGCTTTCTTCACATGCACGTCGGCAGAATACCATGCCTGTGCGGACGTATAATAGATGTTGCGGTTGAAAGAAGGAGCTACTCCGGGAATGTTTTCATCTCCGGGCTTCCTCCAATGGTTCAAAGCCTTCCTGTTCAGATTGGCCCCCGGCGCTCCTGCCATGTATCCGGCAACCACATCGCGCAGCACATGTCCTCCGTAATAAACAAACATAAACGAAAAGTCAAAATCACGATATGAGAAAAAGTTTTTCAGTGAGGCCGTATATTTAGGATCACGAGTCCCCGAATAGACCATATCCTCTACGGAGCTCACATTAGATACCTTCTCACCTTTATTGTTATAAACCAATACATTACCATTATTCGGATCCAATCCGGCATACCGATAACTGAACAAACTGTTCACCGGATGCCCTACCGCCTGAACATTGTATGCACTGTAATTGAACACACTTTCCCGAGTACCCTCCAAGTTGGTCAGCTCATTCTTGTTATAACTGAACATCACATTCGTACCCCAAGTGAAATGCTTGTTCTGAATATTGATGCTCTGCAGTCCTACTTCCACTCCTCTGTTAAACATCGAACCGTAATTCACCATCAGGTCCGCCCATCCCAAAGTAGGGTCGGCATTGCGGTTTCCCAACAGGTCGGTTGTTTTTTTGTAGTAATAGTCCACACTACCGCTCAAGCGGGAGTTGAAGATAGAAAAATCAAGACCTATGTTCGTAGAGGCAGTCTTTTCCCAGCGCAGCTGAGAGTTGGGCGGATTGGAAATGTAAGAGCCGAAATCACCTACCCAGTCATTGTAACCTGTGTTCGTTATGTTCATATAAGGACCCACTTCTTTAGGCACATTACCTGCAATACCATAAGTGATACGCAGATTCAGGCGGTTAACCCAAGACACATCTTCCATAAAGGCTTCGTTGGCAAGCTGCCATCCTCCACCCACCGACCATAACGGACGATATTGATATTTAGGATCTGTACCAAACAGATTGGACTGGTCAATACGAATACTTCCCGTCAACGAATAGCGTTCATCGAATGTGTACGAACCATTCGCATAAAATGACACATAGCGGTCTTCCACATGAGTCTGGTAATTATAGGTATCATAAACCCAATTAAAAGAACCGTTCAAGGATTCCGTACCTTGGATAGGAGACATAATCAACGGATTGATAGGCTTGACACCCAAGCTACTATCATCATATCCCATATAGTAGTTCCTTGACCCTGTATAACGTACCAAACGACGTTCAGCACCTCCCAGTGCAGTAACGGCATGCTTACCAAAAGTACGATTAAAATTTATCTGCGCACGCATGGTATATGAATACGATTCATACCTGCTTTCGTCCAACTGGCCGCCTTTAGGCACGTTCAATGTAAGTTTGTCTGCTTCTTTATCGTATTGCGCCGCCTCATTCACCATATTACGCACCTTATAAGACAGATTGGAATAAAGCCGCCGGTTCTTGTCATATGAACTTTCAGTCTGATATTTCAAGTCAAGATCCAGTCCTTCCATAATCTTGAATTTCAATCCTGCATGAAGGCGGTAATAATTTCTATTATTATGAAAAGTTTCTTCAGCACGGTTATTTATCGGATTATAAGTTTCATCCATCAAGCCGATACTTTGCAGACGATCCAACTCATAATCTGATTTAGTGCGCTGGATATTCAGCGGATTACCTTCTCCATCCCTCAGCATAAAATAACTCGGATAATTCATCATCAGATTTATATAATTATCCGCACCACTGTCACCTTTGTCCCTTGAGAAACTGCCGGTCACTCCAAAATCAGCAGACAGCCATTTATATAATTCCACATCATCTTTCAAGCTGAATCCGATACGGTCTTTGCTCTGAAACTTTTGATTACCGTAATTACCCATGTAATTAATAGTAGCTATATAGCGGTTTTTCTCCGTTCCTCCCGAAATAGACAAGTTATGCTGATGGACAATACCTGTTCTGGCAAATTCATCTTCTATTTGTTTTCCATTATTCCGGTTACGATAAGGCAATAAAGCCTCAGCTAGCTGGCTGTCATTCAAGTCACCATTTTCATGTTGGTACAAAAGCGCTTCCACTGGATTCACAGAATAACGAGGATTCAAATTCTTATAATCCTTATGATAGTAATTGAATCCCTCTATCTGCATATCAACCAGTTCCGAACTACTCATTAAATCCAAATAGCCCATGTCCGGTTTAGGAGTAATTTTCATACTGCCATTATAACTAACTTTTGTCTTTCCTGTCTGTCCGCGTTTAGTCGAAATGACAATCACACCATTCGCCGCACGTGCTCCATAGATAGAGCTTGCCGCCGCATCTTTCAACACAGTAATATTTTGCACATCCGTCGGGTTGATAGACGCCAAGTCACCTTCATAAGGCATCCCGTCCACCACATAAAGAGGATCTTGCTCACCATTAACCGTAGTGATACCGCGAATGACAATTTTATCCTCATCCTTATTGGTATAAGCTTTATTGATACCCGCTACCAGACCTTCAATACGTGACAACACATCTGTTTCCAGTTTACCCTTCGTACTTTTTTCTGAAATGACAGAATAAGAACCTGTCGCACGTTCTTTAGACAAAGTCTGATAACCAGTTACTACAACATCCGCCAATGCAGTGGCATTTGTCTCCATCTTCACATTCACCACTTTCTTGCCAGCTTGCGCCTTGACTACTTTATCCGCCATTCCGACAAAAGTAAATGACACCAAATCGCCGGGAGTAACCTGCAAGCTATACCGGCCGTCTATATCGGTCACCGTACCCTGGCTTGTACCTCCAATCATTATGGTAGCTCCAATGATACTTTCTCCGGTTTCATCCGTAACCACGCCCGTCATATAAAAAGGTTCATGCTTTCCGGTCTTTTTCTCCGCTTTTGCTGGTAAAATAAGAATCAAGTTTCTTTTTACTTCATACCGCAACGAGGTCTGTTTACAAAAATCATCCAGAACCACGTTCAGAGGGGTTTGAGTATAAGATAAACTCACCCGTTTTCCTGAATCAATATTCTCTTCATCATAAACAAAATGGATCTTTGCCTCCCTTTGCAGTTGATCCAAGGCAGTTCTGATTAAAACACTGTTCACATTGACAGTCACTTTAGTATCAGCCTGGGCAAATGCATCACCCACCGAACAAAAGAATACGATCAATGCAACAAAGCATTTCACCATGAGGCCTTTGCGACAAATAGTTTCGCTCAAAAGTTTTGTACTCATAATTGTTTGTTGATTTATTATTAAAAAAGTCAATTCTCTCCTATCATTCTGCTTTCTTATTCGTGCTTATCTTCAATGTAAATAGTTTCCCCATCACGGGTAAAATGCACATTAGAGACTCTTTCTATCACTTCAATGGCAAAGCTCAGCTCTTCCTCCCTGAAAATGATACCTGCAAATCTCTTATTTTTTAAAGATTCATTTTTAAAATAGATATCCACATTATACCACCGTGACAGCTGGGCGACAATCTCAGCCAAAGACGTATTACGAAATTCATAATTCCCCTTTGCCCAGGAAGTAAACAGGTAAGCAGGCACATCACGTGTCACTATATCATCATTATCCGGCTCAATAACTGCTTGTTGATCCGGATTTAACACGACCGACGCCTTAGCCGTACTGACTTTAACGCGCCCTTCTTCAAGAGTTGTATATACCTTATAGTCAGGATAAGCAGAAATATTAAAACTTGTACCCAGCACCTCCACCGAATGTCTGTTTGTATGAACGACAAAGGGATGCTCAGTATCTTTTGCCACTTCAAAAAAAGCTTCCCCTTCCAGAAACACTTCTCTTTTCTCCCCAACGAAAGAAGCAGGATAACGCAAAAAACTCTCAGCATTCATCCATATCCTTGTTCCGTCCGATAAAATCAACTGATATTCCCCACCTCTAGGGACAGCCAATGTATTCATCTGAGGAGTTGAAGAAACCTCTTCCACTTTTTTATAAGTCAATAATTGATTGGAATTATTATTAATGATCGTAGAACTTTCATTAGAAATCGTACCTTTCTTAACCGACAAGTCCACTTTTTCTCCATTCTCCAAAGTAAGAATAGCCTTGCGGCTGCCTGTTTCCGGAAATGAAACTACAGCAGCCACTACGGCATCTTTGTTTTGTGTGTTATTGTGAAGAGAGAATATATGACTAATTCCTAAAACCAGAATAAAAAGGGCTGCCGACGCTGTTACACAATACAGGCCGATCCGGCGTTTTCTTCTCTTTTGAAGCTTGCATTGCAAGGCTTCCCACGACCGTTCGTGATCATATCGGCAACGAAATTCTTCCTTTCGCTGCACTATATAATATTCAAAATACTTTTTATTCTTTTTTTGATTCTCTTTATCCATTATCACTTTCGTTTAATGAAAGAGAGCCATTTTTAATAAACGGGTGACAAAAAAGGAAAAGAATTTTAATTTTAATAAAACAGCGCGTACAAATTGTATCCTTCTCTTAGTTTCTTCAACGCTCTCGCCAGATGAGTCTTTAAAGTATTCACAGATATATGGAGTTCCTCAGCCGCCTCTTTATATTTCTTATTTTCCATAATGACAGCTCTCACCACTTGTAGTTCCTGATGAGATAATTTCTGTAGTTTTTCCAATAATAACTTATTTTGCTCCTCTTGCTCCTCTTCATCTATAGATTCCTCCGGAATAGTCATATCAATGCCTGAGAGTTCCTCCATAGACAACATGTTATTTTTCTGCAAAGCATTGACGGCCGCATTCCGCACAGACAAATAAAGATAATAACGAAGATTTTGATTTATTTTCAAATAATATTTCTTCTCCCAGAAATAGATGAAAAAATCCTGCACTATATCTTCCGCCATTTCAAAAGAGTCGGTCAGTTGCACTGCATATATGCACAATTTCATGTGATAAGTATCAAATAATAAACGAAAAGCCTCCTTAGGAGATGTCCGGAACAACTCCAAGATATATTTATCTCTTTCGCCATTATCGTTTAAATTTATCGTCATGACAATTGCACAAACAGGTACAGAAAATAAAAAAAGGTCCTATAAATCATTAGATTTACAGAACCTTTCATAGGTTGAGGGTGACTAGTGGGATTCGAACCCACGACATTCAGAACCACAATCTGACGCTCTAACCGACTGAACTATAGTCACCATGTTAGGCTTTCCTTTCGAAAGCGATGCAAAGGTACGGCTTTTTTTTATATCTGCAAACATTTCGGGGAAAAATTATTCAAAAAAATACTCTTTTATGCCTTCATTCGATTTTTCCAATAGTTCTCCAGCTCCCTTCAAGAAACGTTTCATCACGTTAAACTCCTCATTATGAATGGATTTATTTATAAAAGTAGCAGGATATAATTCAAAGTTCTTTTTTTTACTTAAAACCGGTCTTGAAGTCCAAACCAAGGCATATTCACAATCTACCAGGCGGGTTATTCGAAAAATCCGTTGCAGTTTCAATTTTACCATAGCCCCTCCATCCGTTTTTTCTTTCGACATGTTCGATATAAAATTACCCAATGAATAAACAACAACGTGCCGGGCAGGAGTTCGGGAGTCCTTTACAATTTCCATCGGCTGGAGCACATGCGGATGCGAACCTATTACATGATCTACTCCTTGCCCGATCAACCAGTCAGCCAGTTCACGCTCCGACCGTTCGGGAAAGGAACGATATTCCACCCCCCAGTGCATACAGGCTATAATGACATCGGGGAATTTCCTGCGCGCCGCCAGAATATCTTTCTTTATCTGTTCCTGGTCAATGTAATTCACCACGTTCGGAGCATCAGGCTTAAAACCATTCGTGCCATAAGTATAGTTCAACAATACAACTCTAAAACCATTTTTCTCTATCACTAACGGATAGTTCTTACGGCGTTCCTCCGGATTGCTATACGTTCCGGCATGGGGTATTTTCAAAGAATCCAGCATCCGGATGGTGCGTTCCAGCCCTGTCTTCCTTTTGTCCAGGCAATGATTGTTAGCAGTCAGCAGCACGTCAAATCCGGCATCCTTTATCGCGTAAAGATACTCGTCCGGAGCACTGAACACCGGATACCCTCTATAAGGCTTTCCGCCCAATGTCACCTCCAAGTTTCCTACAGCCACATCCGCCCGGCTGATTTCGTCCTTCACATGGCGGAAACAATCATCGTAATGATACCCGTCTCCTTGCCTGGCCGCATCAATCTGAGCCTGATGCTGCATCAAATCACCGACAAACAACAAAGAGATCTGATCCTGCGCCGATAGCGAAAGACAAAAGCATAACAGAAAGAAAGCGGATAGCTGTTTCATCTATTCTTATCTTATTTATTGAGGGCCACAAGATAGGAAGAAAATCCGTAAAGAACAAAGTTCTACATCAATTAACAGTTTTCATACGCTTAAATTCCGTAGGAGCAACGCCAAACTGTGCCTGAAAACATTTCGCGAAATAAGATGGAGATGAAAAACCAACCTGAAAACAGGCCTCACTAACCTGTACATCGCCTTGAGAAAGTAATACCGCTGCTTTCTTCAATCGGATAACACGAATAAAATCATTCGGAGTCATACCCGACACCGCTTTTAGCTTTGTGAACAATCCGGTACGGGAAATCCCAATTTCTTGTGCCAACACATCCACTGAAAAATCCGAATCGGTCATTCTACCTTCGATAATACCGGTCACTTTTTCCAAAAACTCTTTATCAATCCGCGAACTGGCTACAGAAACGGAAGGAAGCATCGGTTCGGTCTTGAAACTTCCTTTCATTCGCTCTCTATTAGACAGCAAACTATGTATCTGTGCTTTTATAATATCTGAGGAAAATGGTTTTGCCACATAGAGGTCTGCTCCATTCTCCAATCCTTCCACATAATCCCTTGTCTCCACCTTTGCAGTAAGCAAAACAACTGGTAAATGGCTTGTCCGGAAGTTCTGTTTTATTTTCCGGCAAAGTTCCATACCATCCATTACAGGCATCATCACATCACTGATAACCAAATCCGGCATCAGTTCACTTAATAAATCAAGCGCTTCCTTACCATTCGAAGCACAAGTAATCTGATACCCGGGAGCCAAAAGCATTCGTAAATAAGCCAATAAATCCTGATTATCATCTACGAGAAGAATGTGATAGGGCTTCTGTTCGGTCACATCAATAGGTGCCTGAGGCAACATGACAGCCGGTGTGGCCTCATCTTGTAAAGTTTCACCCCGTTCACTTCGATCGAACCATATAATAAATGTAGCTCCAAGACCTGATTCACTTTCCAATTTTAGTTCACCATGCATCAGGCTCACCAGTTTTTTCACCAACAGTAATCCTACACCTGTCCCTATATTATCACTGGGTCTGTTCTCACGTATCTGATAAAAAGGAGTAAAAATCTTCTCTTGCTCCTCTACGGCTATTCCTTGACCATTATCTTTGATCCTCAATTCCAATTTGTTTTCCTCTGTGGGAATCAAATCAATCCAAATATGGGAAACCGTGAATTTTAATGCATTTGTAAGCAAATTGCTCACAATTTTTGTAAACGCCTCCGGATCTACTTTAGCATAACAAGCCGCATCTGGCATTGTAAGTACAATTTTGATATTCTTCAGTTCCGCCGAAAGAGAGAAACGCTGGCAAACAGCTGCCAGAATCGCTTTTATGTCAACATCCACCAAAGTAACATTCATCCCCCCCGACTCTACTTTGCGGAAATCCATCAGCTGATTCACCAAATTCAGCAACCGCTTTCCATTGCGCTCAATGACTAAAAGCTGGGGCATAGCCTCTCCGATGCTTCCTGTAGACCTCATCACATTTTCAAGAGGAGCCAAAATCAAGGTAAGGGGAGTTCTTATCTCATGTATCATGTGCGTAAAAAACTCTATTTTACTTTGATAGATTTCCTTGTCCTTCTCTACTGCCATCATCATTAATTTCTCACGTTGCTTTTTATTCATACGATAATACAAACAGGCCAACAGACCTATTCCCATACAAACATACAAAATGAAGAACCAGGTAGACGCCCACCAAGGTGGAAGAACCCGGATAGGAAAAACAATCGCGTTTTCGTTCCATACTCCGTCACCATTGGAAGCACTGACACGAAATGTATAATTTCCGGAAGGAAGGTTAGTATAGGTCACGCGAGGAGCCGAATTTGTCTCAGTCCAGTCTTTTTCAAATCCGTCCAGCTTATATTTATATTGATTTTTGGAAGGATTAGCATAATTAAGCGTAGCGACAGACAAACTGAATATGGAATGTTTATGTTCCAGTACCAAACGGTCTGCATACGTAATGGAAGTAGATAAAGGAGAATCTTCACTCCCGACTTTTACCGGTTTGTTGAACAGCTGAAAGTCAGCCAGAACCACTGTCGTTTTTGGGCTATGAGAAGCAAGTCTGTCCGGATGGAATTCATTAAATCCATTAATGCCTCCTACAAAAATAGTACCGTCCGCCAACTGTATTCCCGAATTGGGCAAGAACTGATTTTCCTGCAATCCATCCTGCTTATTATATATCTTGATACTCCCATTCTCCGGTTGGTAACAATACATACCATTGCTGGTTGTCAGCCACAGTTCATTATTTGCCGCTATAATCTTGTGTACCACACGTATATTCTCCGGTAAAACCACTTTCTCAAAAACATTTTTCTTATAATCATATCTTAAAAGACCACATCCATCTGTTCCAAACCATAAATTTTCTTTTTCATCCAAACAAGCAGTAATAATCTTATTGGAAGGAATAACGGACTGATTCCCCTCTTCCTCTGTTCGTAAAGAAAAATGTTCCCATTTTTGTGTTTTCCCATCCAAACGAAAAACGCCTTGATTAAGCGAACATACCCATAGATATCCTTTTTTGTCTTCCATTATATAAGACACATCAGCCGGATGTACCTCATAAATCCGTTCAAAATCATCTGTTTCAGGAATGTATTTATTCAAGCCATTGGTAGTTCCCACCCACAAGCGCTGAGCGGAATCTTTATAGAGCGCATAAATACCTGATGCATACAAAGATCTGGAAGAAGTACCGAACTTATAATTCTTAAACTTTCCGGTTTTTAAATCCATTATATCGAGTCCGCCCATATACATTCCGATATACAAATTATCACCATCCTGCAACAAGGCATGAATATTATGATAAGTCGGTCCGGAAACAGAATGCTGAGGTTTATAAGATTTAAATGTATTTTTCTTACGATCCCAATAAAAGAAACCGGCATCATCAGTACCTAACCAAAGATTATCCTTATCCGCTTGGGCAAAGACGCTGATAATCCGGGCATCCAACTGCGTATTTCCTTTATAATAATGTATAAAGCTGTTTCCTGTCGGTGGAACATAATTCACCCCTCCAAAATAAGTGCCGACCCAAAGAGCCTGTTCACGATCGACAAACAATGTTTGCAGATAATTATCATTCAACCCGTTAGCCTGCCTGGAGTCCGAACGTAATGTTTTATCTTCTCCTGTGACAATATTGTAACTCGTCAACCCTTCATCCGAAGCTATCAAAAGTTCTCCCGGTATCCATTCCACCATACTTCGCACCTGAAGCACCCCTTTAGCATCTGACGGCTTTAATTTTTGTACAAGTCGTTCATCCTTCTTTTCCAGTAAATAAAGTCCGTTTCCGCTGCTTCCCACCCACAGGTTCCGTCTTGAATCTTCAAACAGAGTGATTGTATTCTTTACCCCATCCGCCGCAACCTGTTGAAAAAGATCTTCCGATGGAACAAACCGGCTTACTCCGGCATTCATTGTAGCTACCCAAATAGTACCGGAACTATCTTCTAATATATATGAAATGTAGTCCGAATTTATTTTTCCAAGAGCCGTATATTGATACAACTTGTCCGCATGGGGATCATAATGAAAAAGGCCTTGGCCCACCGTACCTATCCAAAGCGTTTTTTTACGGTCCAGCATAATATGGCTGACAGGCGTATTGATCTTTACGCCCGACACTGTTTGCCCGTCAAAAGTAGAGAAACTCTCCGTCTGAAGATTAAATAATGCCAATCCCTGATCGCTACCTATCCAAAGCCTTTGCCTGTCATCTTCTCTTATAGTATAAATACTGGAGCCTAATGAAGAAATCCGTTCATCCCGCCATACACGAATCCCGTTACCATCAAAACTATGTATCCCATCAATCGTTCCGAACCACATCCGGCCCTTCACGTCCTGAAATATGCTATACACAGCATTGTTTGCCAAACCTTCATTAATGGTATAGTGCCTCACATTTCTAGTCTGGCTTCTAATCGCAAAGCATAGTATAAAAAGAAAAGCAAATAACGAAATCCGTTTATTCATAGTTAGACATTTCTATTGATCATTGTTCTTCTCCATCATTGGAAGTCCAATAAAAGGAACCAAGGTTTCTTGCAAAAATAATGCTTTCTTATGATTTAACAGGTATAAAAAGAAAGTTATTTGATCCTATACTTAAAATACAATGAGATGAGGAGTGCTACCAGCCTCCCCACCTCATCATTATCCGGACAATGAAAACTTTATTGCAATCTGATTGCAAATCCACCTCCTGGAGCCAGATGTATTTTCAACTTATCCTGTTTGTTCAAACGAACGGACTCGCGTTTGAAATCCTTGCCAATACGATGCGCATTCATACCATCTTTAAACAGATCCCCCACATAATCCTTATCTCCAAGGAAGGAACAATCTATCTCAAGGTTTCTTGCGGTTCCATCCGTAATGCCGCCGATATACCAGTGGTCTCCTTTCCTACGTGCCGTTACAATGTATTCTCCCAATTTGGCATCCAAAATATGCGTTTCATCCCAAACTGTAGGAATACCTGTTATAAAATCAGTACACTCAGTCTCTCGTTCATAATTGCCCGGTGTGTCACACAGCATATTCAACGGGGATTCAAATATCACATACAAAGCCAATTGCCGACAACGGGTACCCTGGCTCATCGGTTCAGAGTTGCAAGGGAAATAACTGCCCTTCACAGCATTTCTCATTGCACCTTGTGTATAATCCATCGGCCCTGCCACCTGACGGATAAAAGGAATCGTCACATCATATTTTACCTGATCCACACTCTCCGGACTCCATTTCATGTTCTCCAGTCCATGAACTCCCTCAAAATTCAATACATTAGGATAAGTACGGTTCAATCCGGACGGCTTATACATGCCATGCAAGTCAAGGAGCAGTTTATATTTAGCGCAGGTTTCCGCCGCCCGATAATTGAAAGCGACCATTTCCTGATCATCCCGATCCATAAAATCAACCTTGAAACCCTTCACTCCCAGTTCAGCATAATGGCGACACAGATTTTCCATATCTCTGTCGAATGCATAATAACCGGCCCATAAAATAATACCTACATTCTTGGCAGCTGCGTAATTCACCAGTTCTTTCAAATTGATATCTTTTACCACCTGCATCAAGTCAGCCTGCAGATTAACCGCCCATCCTTCATCCAATATCACATACTCCAACTGATGGGCGGCTGCGAAATCAACATATGCTTTATAAGTATCATTGTTCACTCCCGTTACAAAATCCACTCCATCCAGATTCCAGTCGCTCCACCATTCCCAAGCCACTTTACCCGGCTTTATCCATGAAAGATCACCAATCCGTGAAGGTGAACTAAGCAAATAAGTCATATTACTTGCAGCCAAATCCTTATCATCAGTCGTAACAATCGCCATGCGCCAGGGAAAAGTGCGCGGTCCATCAACCTTCGCTATAAAACGTTCACGTTTTTCCACAATCATCTGCAAGTTATTATGTCCTCCCTGACGCTTACTTGCAGGATAAGGAGCATGTACACCTGTCAAACTGTTACCACCTGTCGCACCCGATAAGTAAAGCCCCGGATAATTCTCCAGATCCGATTCGGTAATGCATACTTTCACTCCGTCAGCGGCTTCAACGACTAACGGAAGAAACATCAGCTTCTGTTTATCCAATTCTGAAATTTTACTGGTAGTATATGTATTCTCAAACGCACTATAAAATTGATCCTCACTACGTGGTACCACATAAGGCACAATAGCCGTTTTATCAGCGGTAAATTGATAGTTCACTTCTTCTTGAAGAATATTGAACGGCTTTTTCAATTGATTCACAAACCGATAGGCTATTCCATCATTATACGCCCGGAACTCCACACTCCATCCTTTTTTAAAACGAAGTACCAGCTTTTTATAATGATCCCGCAGCCGGCTGCTGCGATAAAAAGGCGAATCAATCAGCTGGTCCACCTCTTTCCGAGAACTGCCTGCCAGTTGCGGATGATCCCCCCACACGGTTCCGTCTTCCAAAGTCATTGACAATGGAGAAGCGGCAAGCACCTGCTGCCCGTTACATGTTATGTCATAAGTCAACTGATCCCCTAGGGTTATAGTTGTACTCAAATGTCCGTCAGGCGAGTCCAGTTGGAACACTTTCCGTGCCTGTGCAGTCAATACCACCCAACTGCATAAAAATAAAATTGTCAGTTTTTTCATGATCTGTTAGTTTGAATTAGTTAGAACTTCCGCACTTAACTTAGAGTGGGCAGGCAAGGATACGCAAACTTCAGAAATCACATTTCCACGAATGTCTTTCAACAAGGTCGGGGCATGCACCTTCCCGTTCACTTTTATCTGAGAATAATCCCCCATAAAAGCAACCCTCCATGTCAATTCCTTAGAAGTGTTATTCTCTATATCAGTCCTCGTCCTGCCTCCATGCTTCACGGTGATATATCCATCAAAAACAGGAAGATTTTTAATTTCCGCCTTTTGGGAATCACCCGTCAGACGCGAACAAGTCGCAATGCTGCTTTCACTAGCCAAAGGCTTGACTCCCATAGCCCCGCACACCGCACCTTCAATGATACCATAAGACACTTCAGGATACTCAGACCTGTTCATGTGAGGCAGATTTACAAGAAAATAATAAGCCTCATCATCATACCCCAAACGATAAAAAAGGGCGGGAAATGCTGACATATTCTCCACATTCCATTCTCTGCTCAAAATGTCCTTCACGCTGGCACGAATGCGGTCCGGATTTTCAGACGCGTCAAACCAAAGAATAAAAGGAACTCCTTCCCCCCGGTGAAACTTCTGATCCTCCGTCCAAAAAGTCTGATAAAAAGAACTGTCAGGGTTCCACCACCTGTTCTCCAAGATTTCCCGGTATGCTTCCGCCTGAATTCTTCCTTTTGTCATCTTCACATCATCCCCCGTCAATCCGGCCATTTCGGCGTATGCATTAAAACCTGCATACATCGTAGCCAATAAATCCACCCCAACCGTCAGTCCACGGAAATTCTCCACATACGAAGGCAGCCCCCTGCAAGTATGAAAGTTATTATTCGGATTAAAGTCCTCAGGCTGATTCATATAAGGAGGGCGATCCATTATCTTTTCCGGTTCCAAAGCCCAGCGATGCACATATTCGTTCACAGACTTTTCATAGAAGTTTGTAAAAAGAGGGTCTGTCAGATAACCGGCATCTCCCGTCCATTGATACATTTTCAGGCAAGCCTGCATCACATCAAAGTTGGCATTCAGATTATACCAGAATTCCTTGTCATTGGTATAGTCAGCCGGTGCAGGTTTATTATAACGGTTTATCTCCCAATAGGTGCACCAGTCTTTTTCTTCACTGATATTTTCCACAAAACGCGTGAACATATTCTTATTATGCGCGGTAAGACCCAAAATCTGGGCTCCCACCGACTGATGAGACACATCGCGCATACAGAAAGCCTCGCGCTGCGGTAATGCGGCTTCGTACCAGTAACCTACCGGGTCACTATGATCATGTGCGTATGACAATGCCATTTTTTTCGCCCAATTGTACGCATTTTCCAATTGCTTGTCCGAAGAAGTGAATACTGATACCTGGTCCGACGGCAATCTCTGAATAGCGTCCTCTTTTGAAGATGAGCTACAACCTGCCATGCACAAAGCTGTAACTCCCAATAATATCGCTTTTTTCATTTTATACTTACTTTAATTGAATGGAAAGTGTATTTCCGGCTTTCATTACGTGTTGTTGTATCTTGTTTCCATTTATAATCTTCACTTGAAGCCTATTATTGGACAAACGCTGGATTTCAATGTCAAATTCAGCACCAAACGCCCCGATTCTTCTCAACGCCATGTGATTCCACGCCTCCGGCAGACGAGGAGTAAGAGTAAAACTTTTGAAACCCGTAGGACGAATGCCAAACATACCTTCCGTGATAATGCGTCCATACAAGCCGCTTTCAGCAGAAAGATGACGCTGGCCACCTTCAGGCCATGCTTCAATGGCATAAGGTACGTGCTCTCCCAACAAGCGGGTAGTGGAATAACGGTGCAAATACTCTGTCGCTTTTTCCGTCTCTCCCACCGCATATACCCCTCTCAAGGCATATAGCGTGGAACGATCCCAGAAAGTATCACTTCCTGCCTGTGTCAATAATCCGTTTTCCGTCCATAAACGTGGTGAGAACAGCGCATTTATAGTAGCCTCGGCACGTTCATCTATCCCCACCGTCAATGGAATACAAATCCACGAACGCAAAATGTCATTCCCCTTATAATAAGCATACGTGTCAAAGCCTTCCACAGAGGCACCGAAATATTTTTCAATGTTCTTACGCAATACGGCAGCCTGTTTACGATAAATACCCGCATTCCCTTTACCCAGTTCCCGTGCCAGACAGGCAGCAGAAATCAAAGCGTCATAATAAAGGGAAGAAGTGCACAAATTAGCATCTCCCGAAGGAAAACGATTTTCCAATTCGTCCGTATCCGAAGCCACCACTCCCTCTTTGTTCAGTTTATGATTACAATATTCCAGACACCAGGTGACAAGCGGCCACAGTTGTTCCGCTTCCTCACGGCTTGCACGGGCCAGCAGATAACGGGACGCTCCATAAGCGATCATAGCCGCATCCCCTCTGTCTCCTACTCCATTCCAGATATCCAGCCCTTCAGCCACAATGGAACTGGGAATAGGTTTCCATTCATTATTCATAAAACGGGCAAAATGCTTGAATGAGTTCAATGCCGATGCATTTCCATAATCATAGCCTGTAAAGGGGAAATAAGGATTGATATATTCAGCCTGGTCATTAGCCCAGATAGCTGCATAATATGATTCTCCGCCGGGTCCGTGCATAGGCCCTCCCTGAGTTTCATAGATACTCTCACAAGCCCGGATTTTAGAGAAAGCGAACATCCGGTCAATAACCGGATCAGGGGTTTCGAGCACCAGATTGTCCATCCATGAAGTTACCGCCTCCATTCGTTTCAGTTTCTCCTGCTGTCCGTTAATGGCCAATGCGGGCTGTCCTTTTTTATATCCGATAATATAAGCGCTAAAAGCCAGCGTATCTCCCGGTTGTATGGAGAAATACCCATTTCTATCCATTTTCATTTCAATAAGATAAGAACCGTCCACTCCTTTTTGCGGATCGGTGAACAACCTGTCATTGGTTACCGGAATTTCTACGGACATAGGTTTCTTGTCCGTATTGATCAAGAAATAATTCTCGACCAATGCGGGCTGGTCCACCGAAGGCAAATACTCCCGTATCACTTTGCATTGCCCATACCATCCGCCGTTATACGAACTCTCCACAGCCAACATCCCCTTCAAACGGATCTTTTCCACTTTCTCTCCGTTGATGGTTCTGCCATTAACCGTCACTAAATCTAACGGATTCCAGTCGAACCGTCTCATCAAACTGGCATGAGTATTATTGGGAATGGTACGTAACAAAGGCCATACCATACTTTTATTTATCACAAATTCCCCTTCCGCATTCACACCATAGCGCAAAACGACAGACACTTGTTTTCCACTCATCTCGATGTGGTCATCATGCGGAATTTGTTTGCCGGGCATCCATTCAATGCTTCCATCCGCCAACATTTGCCAACGAGACTCTCCGGTCTTCATAGCCAAAGAAGAAGATACAGCCAGGAACATCCAGGCCGCTAAAAAAATCGCTTTTACTTTATGCATAATTCATATTATTTCTGAGATTCACAAAATAAGATAAAATTCCGGGAACATCATCACACGTTCCCGGAAAACTTATCCTCTATTAATTATCTTCATATTGATAAATTTCAGGTGGATAGGAATACCATTCAAACTGAGAGGATTCATATCCTTTAACGATAAAACCAAATATCGGGAACTTTTATATCGGCTCCCGATATTTATATATAATAATACCTTTACCTATTTACTATAACCCGGATTTTGTTCCAGCAAATCATTTTTTCTTCTTTCACCAGACGGGATAGGCAACAAATAATGATTGGGAGCAACAAACTTACGCTCCTGAACTTCATAAAGTTCGTATCTTTTCGTCCCATCCTGCTTTCTAATTATTTGTATTCCATGCACTTTTCCGTTCTCGGTCTCTTCTGCGATTTTCCATCGACGCACATCAAAGAAACGATGCTCTTCAAAGGCAAGTTCTATCTTACGTTCATGCTGAATGCGTTTCAATAAAGCTTCTCCACTTTCTGTCACATCCGGTAAAATATCCGGATTACCGTTACGAGCACGCTCACGCACTAAGTTCACGTATTTTCGAGCCGTTTCTTCATCCCCACAATGAAATTTCGCTTCTGCATAGTTCAGATAAATTTCAGCCAAACGACAATAAATCCACGGCTGGCTGCCTTTGTCACTCCAAATATTTAATAACGATTCATTCATGAATTTCCGAATGAAATAATGAGTTTTGGAATAATTCCAAGAATCTGTTCCATATTCACTGTCTGAGCCACCGGTTTGACCATCTTCATTTATCCAAGCATCTACAGTCCCATTACGAAAAGCCTGGCCATCACAAACCACAGATGCATAGAAACGAGGATCACGTCCCAGCCATGGATCAGAAGTAGCCGTCGCATATTTAGAAGGATCGGGCATCGTTCCATCTTCCATTTCATAACTGTCCACCATTTCCTGAAGTACACAAGTAGCTGAATACCCACTCCATCCATTGGGTGTATTTTCCCAATCGAACCAATGGCCAAACTCATTCGTATATAATCTCTCGTAGATGATTTCAGGGCTTTTCGGATTCAAAAACAGCCCCTTATAATCCGGATCTAAATAATACCCTAATGCCATGACCTGCTCGGCTGTGGCAGCAGCAGCTTCCCATTTCGTCTTATCATCAGACGTGTTCCATAACGGACTGGCAGCATAAAGTTCCATACGACATTTCATAGCCAATGCAGCCCCTTTGGTCACTCGTCCAAAATCAGCATTATAGTGACGTTCAGGCAACATATCGGCAGCCTTTTGGAATTCTTTTAAAATGAAATCCACACATTCTTCATAGCTGTTCCTCGGCAACATCATGTCCGTGTCGTCCAACTCAAATGTTTTAGTAACAAGAGGCACTCCACCAAAACGATTGACTAATTCCATATAGTAATAAGCGCGGAAAAAGGTCATTTCGCCTATCAAAAGTGTTCTGAGAGGTTCGTCCACCACATCCATATTGGCCGTTTCAAAAAACTTATTGCAATTCTTAATATATGAATAATAATCATTCCATATATTCAGCCCACCCAACTGATCCGGAGTCATCTCTCCTTTATTGATATTCCATGAACTCCACCAGCTGAAGTTATTCATTGACTCATCACAAACAAAACGTAATGCAGCCTGCCCCCAGCCATTTCGTGGCAGAGTATAGTTCTTAGTCACATAAGCTTCAATCATACCCGAGTTTTCAAAGACTGTCGATTCGGTGCACGAATCAAGAGGTTCCACATCAAGTACATCACATGAAGCCAATCCTCCCATCAACAGGCTCAACAGAGTCGTTTTCCATATTATTGTTTTCATACGTATTTTTTTTTCAATCATTCATCAATTTAGAAAGTCACATTCACACCCACCGTATAAGTTCTGGATTGTGGATAATACTGTCCGGCAGAAGTGGCACTTGATTCAGGGTCTTGGAACTTGATATGATCCAATGTAAACAAATTGTTTCCTACCAGATAGATTCGTACCGACTGCATATTCATCGTTTCCAACCACTTGCGGGGCAGGTTATAAGCCACTTCCACATTCTTCAAACGAAGGAAAGATGCATCATACAACCAAAAGTCACTCCACCGGGTATTGAACTTATCATCTTTGTTAAAAGCCCTCGGATATTTGGAATTCGGTGTTTCCTCTGCCGATACCCAACGGTTATCATAAAATTCCTTATGAATATTGTATGAATAAGGAACAATCATCTGATAAGCCTTTGCCTGGCCACTCCAAAGCATATTGAACTCCCAGCCTTTCCATTCCACACCTAAATTAAGGCCAAAGACCATTTGAGGTACATTACCGTTCTTACTACGAATACGGTCATTGTCAGTTATTTCTTTGTCACCATCAATATCCACATATTTTATATCACCCGGCTGTGTTCCCGGCAAGTGGGGAGTATTTTCAATCTCCTCCCAAGTCTGGTAAATTCCATCCGATTTCAGCATCAGCCATGAATCAATGGAATGCCCTGTTCTACGTTGCCAGTCAGGAGTATTAGCTGCTTCATCAAAGAACTTGATTTTATTCTTTGTATAGGTAAAGTTTCCACTTACAAAATACTTCACATCACCTATCGTATTCCGATGGTTCAACATCAATTCAATACCTTGATTACTTACCTCACCTATATTTTGGTCAGGCAAAGTCAGACCGGTATATCCAGGAATAGAGGCTTGTTTCGGAGTCAGGATATCAGTACGGTTCTGATAAAAATATTCGGCAGTAAAGCCCAACAAACCATTCCAAAGTGTTCCATCCAAACCAATATTCTTAGAATCGACTTTTTCCCATGTAATATTCGGGTTACCTACACGGCCCGGAAGAAAGCCTTTGTTTATTTCAGGCACTTCACCTAAAATCGCACCGTCAACCATATTGTAAGTGCTCAGATATTGGAAATAGATAGGATATCCATTCGCATCATAAGAGCGATCATTACCCAATTTTCCCCAAGAAGCCCGCAACTTCAAATCATCGACAAACGGTACTGCCTTCTTAAAGAAATCCTCTTCGCTGATACGCCATCCCAAAGAAATTCCCGGGAAAGTACCCCAACGGCCATTGGATGAAAAGTTCATAGATCCATCATGACGCAAAGTAAATTCTGCCAGATACTTTTCTTTATAAGCATAATTCAAACGTCCGAAATAATTCTGACGCGCAGTAACATAACCGCGGCCACCATTAGTCTTCTCCTTATCTGCGCCAAAATCCAAATAATCCGGTTTATCGCTCAAATAGTAACCACGCCATGCCCAAAAGTTCTCACCTTCATATTTATTTTGTTCGTAAGCAACGAATGCACCTACACGATGGTCACCGAATGTACGTTCATAATTCAGTTTAAGGTGAAGAGTCCTAGATACATTGTTGTCGTTTGTCTGATTCAGATTAATCTTGTTTCCATCCATATTGGTGGTTTTCTTCACATAATCACCGGTAGCATCATTATAATCGTATGTATCCCAAACATCCCAGAATTGCTTGCGGTTATAAAAATGATGGTCAAAAGCTGCATATCCAGAAACAGATAATCCCTGTGTAATCCATGGCAGTTTCAATTCAAAGTTTATTTTTGAGTCAACAAAGAAGTCGTCAATACGGTCATATCCCGTATCTTTCCCCGAAGCCAGTACAGCCAGATTATTACCGTTGGACAATCCCGGCCCCGGCAAACCGTTAGGATAATAATCATATAAATAAGGATATGCCATGAAAGCCTCCCAGAACATGGTACCGGTGGAATAAACTGAATTATTTCTTCTTTCCTTACGGGTAGCCAAATCCAGTCCTATTTTCAAATTGTCAGTAATTTGAGCATCGACATTCGAACGCAATTGCGCTGTCTGGAAATTGAAAACCGTATTGCGGTAATTCGGTTCCTGATAAGAATAATCGCCCGAAATATAGAACTTCACTTTTTCACTACCACCATTAACCGCCAATGAATGACGGGTTTGGGGAGCAAAATTGCGGAAAGTAGCTTTCATCCAGTCAGTATCTCCATATTTATCACGGTTGATGGTTCCATCCAGATAGCCGCCCTTTATATTTTCAAACTTAGGCGTCCAACCATTGTAACGGCTGATTTCATCATCGTACGTCATATATTCATAGGCATTCATCAGCTTCGGAGTGCGTGTAAACTGGGCCAGACTGAAAGTACCGTCATAAGTTATGGTCGGCTTGGAAGCAACCCCTCTTTTGGTGGTCACCAAAATAACACCGTTGGCAGCCTGTGCACCATAAATGGCCGCCGATGCATCTTTCAACACATTTACTGATTCAATGTCATTCGGATTCAAACGATCTAACCCGCTACGATTGGCAACTCCATCTATAACAATCAACGGAGAGTTATCATTCAATGACCCTTTACCACGAATCAGAATATTAGACCAGTCCGAACCCGGTTCACCCGAGCGGTTGGTAGCAATTACACCCGGTAATTTTCCGGCGAAAGTATTCGTTACATTCGCTGTACCCGAAGCTTTCAAATCACCTCCCTTTACAGAAGAAACGGAACCTGTCACAGTGGCCTTCTTTTGAACTCCATAACCTACTACCACAACCTCGTCCAATGCTTGCGAATCTTCCTGCAGCTTGATAGTCTGAGAAGTCGCAGCAGCCTTAACTTCTATAGGTTGATAACCTATATACGAGATCAAGAGAACCGAACCTACCGGTGCTGTCAGGGTATAGTTACCGTCAAAGTCGGTAATAATGCCATTGGTTGTACCCTTTACCACTACATTGGCGCCGATAATCGGTTCCCCTGTTTTGGCATCAAGCACTGTACCTTTAATTGTACCTACTTGTTGGTATGCACCAGACATCAGCACCGGATTTGCATCCGGATTGGAAGGGACTGCATAAGCCGAAACCACTCCCAAGGTGAGCATCCCCATAAAGAGGATACTCTTGTTTCTTTTTGTTTGTTTCATAAATGATTAGATATAAGTTAGAAAGTGTTTTATTTGATAACAGCAGCATAACCACCGCCATCATACATTGTTATCGTAATTTTATCTCCCTGCTTCACCTTCCGTGTCCGACGAGCAACATCATTGGCATTCATGTCCACATTGACACCATCCTCCCAGTAAGTCAGGGTTTTGTTTCCCTTTATGAAATCAAGGTCGATTTCAAATTTCTGTCCTTTCTCGCCTGCCATTCCGCCGATATACCATGCATCTCCATGACGACGGGCCACTATCACATATTCGCCTACAGAAGCTTTCAATACGCGTGTCTCATCCCATACCACCGGCACTTGAGACAAGAACTCCATACAAACAGGCTCACGATAATAGTTGGAAGGAGAATCTGCAAGCATCTGCAACGGACTTTCATAGACTACATACATGCCCAATTGATGACAACGAGTACCCACAGAAGCGGGTAAATTAAACCATATTTTATGATCCTTTTCGTGGAAGTTAATCATGGCGCCCGGCGTATAGTCCATCGGACCTGCCACCATACGGGTAAACGGCAAAGTAACATTATGTTTCGGTGTCACGAAGCTCCCCCATTTATGGTTTTCCAATCCGGCTACACCTTCCGAAGTCAGTACGTTGGGAAACGTACGCAACCATCCTGTCGGTTTGTAAGCTCCATGAAAGTCCACCAGCATCTTGTGTGTGGCAGCTTTCCTGGCCACTTCATAATAAAAGTCCACCATTTCCTGATCATCACGGTTCATAAAGTCCATCTTGATACCTTTAATTCCCCATTGGCTGAACTTATCAAAAGCCTCGTCTATCTTTTCGCGGAACGGCGCCCAAGACACCCATAAAATCAAATCCACGTTCTTCTTCTTTCCGTATGCCACCAACTCTTCCATATTGATTTCAGGAATCGTTTTAGTCACATCCCATGCTTCCGACCATCCATCGTCAATCACCACATATTCTATCCCATATTTTGAAGCAAAATCAATGTAATATTTATAAGTGTCATTATTGATACCACATTTAAAGTCCACTCCTGTCAGAATCAATGCGTTGTACCAGTCCCATGCTATCTTTCCGGGACGTACCCATGAATAATCGCCTTCTGCTTCCGGAGCTAATTTATAGATCAATTGGTTGGTTATCAGATTGGCATCATTCTCGGCAACAATCATCGCACGCCAAGGATAATTGCGTGTGCCATTTACACGGGCAATGTAATCAGCACGCTTGGTCGGAAATATCTGGCGGTCGTCTGTCTTATAATCTTCCAATGAGACAGCGGCAAACTTGCCGGCCAGCTCGTTTTTACCTTGCTTACGCAAGAACATTCCCGGATAGCTTTCCAGATCAGATTCGCTGATAAAAATACGGGCATTCTCATCTACCTTTATTAATATAGGAGTACTGCAAAAACGATCTGTACCGATTTCCGAGAGTTTCATCGGTTTGAATAACGGCTGCTGAGCAGAAAGCATACTGCGCTCTTCAGGAAACAACGTATTATAATCTTCCGGAAAACAATAAGTCACTTCTTCATTCAGCACTTTCAAGGAATCCGGAAAATCTGTATGAAAGCGGTAAGCCAATCCATCATTATAGACACGGAAATACAATTTATAACGATCCGCATCCAACACCATTTCATTATAATGGTCAATGATTTGTTCGCTCTTCTGGCGCACTACCGGTTTCAATACTTGGTTTTGCGTAAAACGCTCCACTTTCTTCACTTTCATATTTCTTCCGATAACGGTTCCATTGTCGAATGTCATGGAAATGGGAGAAGGGTTCAGAATCACTTTCCCATGAAAGGTAACGGAATAAGTGGTATTCGTTCCTGTTTCCACATTCACTGTAATACGAGAGTCCGGGGAATTAACCGTGTAGTTTTCGGCAAAAGCCAAGCTTCCCCATGCCATCATCAGGCATAATAAAGTCTTTTTCATATTCTTAATTTTATAGGTTGAACATTGTGATGGCAAATGTATCTGGAATATGAAAAGAGGATGGTATGAATCGTTCAAAGTATTAGAAATAGCATACAAAGCACTGTCTCTATTGTACAAAATACTATCTCTATTGTACAATCGTAGAGTATAACAAATTGACTACCAATAATTTACATCATTATTTTAAAATAAAGAAAGGTGGATACTGTTTTCATACAGCCTCCACCTTTCTAATGATATTCTGAAGTTTTTTCTTACTTATAAATAGCCTTCTTTCCGGCCAGCAATGTATTCTTCATCAGCGAAACAATAGTCATAGGACCTACGCCGCCCGGCACCGGAGTGATATAAGAACACTTCGGAGCCACTTCGTCAAACTTCACATCACCAGTCAGTTTAAAGCCCGACTTCTTGGTCGCATCCGGCACACGGGTGGTACCTACATCCACCAGCACCGCTCCGTCTTTCACCATATCCGCCTTTACAAAATTAGGCTGTCCCAATGCGGCGATAATGATATCCGCTTCCTGGCATTCTTTCACTAAATCCTTGCTGCGGCTGTGACAAACAGTGACGGTCGCATCGCCCGGATAAGCTTTCTGCATCATCAGGCTGGCCATCGGCTTGCCCACTATATTACTGCGTCCCAATACTACGCACTTCTTTCCCTGTGTTTCTATGTTATAACGCTTCAGCAATTCCAGAATACCATTGGGGGTGGCAGATACATAGCAAGGAAGACCGATAGACATACGTCCTACATTGATAGGATGGAAACCATCCACATCTTTGCGGTAGTCAATCGTTTCAATCACTTTCTGTTCCGAAATGTGTTTCGGCAACGGAAGCTGTACGATGAAACCGTCCACATCCGCATCTTCATTCAGTTCTCTTACCTTCGCCAACAGCTCTTCTTCCGTCACATCCGCTTCATAGCGGATCAGGCTGGATTTAAAACCGCATACTTCGCAAGCCTTTACCTTGGCCGCTACGTATGTTTCACTTCCCCCGTCGTGTCCCACGAGGATGGCAGCCAAATGGGGACGCTTGCCGCCATTGGCTACGATTTCGGCAACTTCGGCAGCAATTTCCTGCTTCACTTGTTCCGAAATAGCTTTTCCATCAATCAGTTGCATACTATCTGTTTACTTATAAATGAGTCATTGAGTAGCAAATATACTACAAATGAGCCACCCGACATAACAAAAAAAGGAGAAAGTTTCGCGCTTCCTCCTTCTTATATATTATTAGGTGTTATTTTTTCAGCTTCGGCATCATCTTACCCATCTTGCTGCCGGTCACCATCTTCATCATCTTGCGGGTCTGGTCAAACTGTTTCAGCAGGCGGTTCACCTCCTGAATGCTGGTTCCACTACCTTTGGCGATACGCGTGCGGCGGGTTCCGTTCAGAATTTCGGGGTTTGTACGTTCCTGCGGAGTCATGGAATAAATAATCGCTTCAATGCTCTTGAAGGCATTATCATCGATATCAATATCTTTAATCGCTTTACCCACACCCGGAATCATGGAAGCCAGTTCTTTCAGGTTACCCATCTTCTTGATCTGATGAATCTGGCTCAGGAAATCATTGAAATCGAACTGGTTCTTGGCAATCTTCTTCTGAAGACGCTTTGCCTCTTCCTCGTCATATTGCTCCTGTGCACGTTCCACCAAAGACACGATATCACCCATGCCGAGAATACGGTCTGCCATACGCGCCGGGTGGAACTGGTCAATAGCATCCAACTTCTCACCGGTACCCACAAACTTGATAGGTTTGTTCACAACAGTACGGATAGAAAGGGCGGCACCACCACGGGTATCACCATCCAGCTTGGTCAACACTACACCGTTAAAGTCCAGACGTTCATTAAACTCACGGGCGGTATTCACCGCATCCTGACCGGTCATGGAATCAACCACAAACAGTGTTTCATCGGGATTGACCGCTTTCTTGATCGCCTCAATCTCATTCATCATCTGCTCGTCGATAGCCAGACGACCGGCTGTATCGACAATGACCAAATCATAACCTTTCGCCTTCGCTTCATGAATAGCGTTCAATGCTATCTGCACCGGATTCTTACTATCCAATTCGCTATATACAGGAACTTCGATCTGCTCTCCCAAGACCCTCAACTGTTCGATAGCAGCAGGACGATAGACGTCACAAGCCACCAACAGTGGCTTACGGTTCTTCTTGGTTTTCAGCATACGGGCCAGTTTACCGGAGAAAGTAGTCTTACCAGAACCCTGCAGACCGGACATCAAAATAACCGCCGGACGACCTTCCAGCACCAGCTCGGCAGTCTCGCCACCCATCAATGCTGTCAGTTCATCATGTACAATCTTCACCATCAACTGGCTGGGCTTCACAGCCGTAAGCACATTCTGCCCCAAGGCTTTTTCTTTCACTGTATCAGTAAAACTTTTGGCGACCTTATAGTTCACGTCAGCATCTAACAAAGCTTTACGCACATCCTTCAACGTTTCCGCTACATTAATCTCGGTGATTTTCCCCTCACCTTTCAAAATCTTAAAAGACCGTTCCAGTCTCTCACTTAAATTATCGAACATATATCTTTCATTATAAATTACGAATTATGATTGTCTGCTATCCCTCACCAGTATCCAGAATAACAACAGGGTGCAAAAATACAAAAAACTTATGAACCTTATAACTTTTTATTCTGCCATTTTGCTTTTTTCAAATAAATAATGCTGCTCAGTAACAACAAACTATAGTAAACCACCTCTATGGAGAAACAAACCGAAACCGGTGCTTTCACCACCATGCCTATCCACAGAATGTAAAGGGTATAGAATACCAAAGTTCCCATCTCCAGCACCAAAGCGGCCTGTGTGTTCCCCGTGCCCGAAATGGCGTTGAAATAGATATTCGCCACCGATGCAATCATCATCGCTCCGGCAATGACATACAACGAAGGCACAGACTCCACCAGCAGCGCCGGTTCATTGGTGTAAACCGAAAGCATGGCATGAGGGAAAAGCACCACCACCGCCACACAAACCACCATAACGAGAAACGACATCCGGGCTATACGCCAAATCAAACGCATGACATGGGCTATTCCTCCCGCACCAATCAGATTGCTGACCAAGGAATTGGCTGTGGTAGACAATGCCTGAACCGGAATGAGCATCACGATATAGATGCTACGCACAATATTGGCTATCGCCAGCTCACGCTGCCCCAACCGTTCTATCGCGATGAAAAAGACAAACCAGGTAGCCATGGCCAGAAAGTATTGCACCATAGTAAAGCACGATATACTCAAAATTCTTCCTAACAAAGAAAAATCAATCCGCTGCCAATGATTTAATCCGAATTTCTTGAAATCGACCTTGGCGTAGGTGTAAATCAAAAAGAAAACCAACGAAGCAGCCTCAGCCATCACCGAAGCGACGGCCGCACCCTTAATCCCCATTTCCGGCATTCCGAACTTACCGAATATCAGCATATAATCCAGCAACACATTCACCAATGCCATGACCACTGCATTCATGGTCAGCACTTTAGTACGTGTGATACCAATATACAACGCACGGAACATCACATTGACAAAAGCGAAGAAAAAGCCGAAGATACGCCAGTTGAGGAATTCCATCGTAGCATCGAAGATGGAATCGGACGAAATGAGCAGACGGACTATAGACGGGGCCAGCAGACGCGTCAGCCCGAACAGCACCACCGCCAGTCCTAACAAGAATGTTCCCCCTTGTATCATCACGGGACCCACATCCTTGTAACGGCTTTCTCCATTGCGACGGGCAATCAGAATTTGCGAACCGATACTAAAACCGAAAGCAATGGTGAAGACACAGATGTAAAACAACCCGCCCATGGCGGAAGCTCCCAACTCAACTTCTCCTACCCTGCCCAGAAAAGCCGTATCCGTCACATTGATAATGTTTTGCGCCAATAGTCCGAGAAAGATCGGATAACTTACATTCCATATTTCTTTGTTAGTGTACATATAAAAATTTGCATTGAGTAAAAGGGTTACAAAGATACTATATTCTTTTCAATCCCATACTCTGAATGGAGTGAAGAATCCGTAAACAGACAAAGAATTTATTTAGCGGACAGGTGTTCCGGAACAAATGTATCAGAAAAAAGTGGATAACATAGAAAACAAATCATTTTACCCCAAAGTCGTGATCACCAGATCCTCCCCCTCATTCCACAACTCGTACAATCACAAAAGCTTTTAAAAGAATATTCAGCACCCAGGCAAATAGTTTCCATTGAAACAGTTGATTTTTTCAATAGATCACACAAATAATTGCACAAAAGGTTTGTCCGTGTGTTATTTTATCCTACCTTTGCGCCCGCAAACAAAAAAATCAAGTAATAAATGAAGAAACTATTATTCATTGGCGCAGCGACGCTAATCGTTTCAAATTCAACTTTCGCAGGAGGTATCCTGACCAATACAAATCAACATGCAGCTTTTCTTCGTATGCTATCCCGTGGTGCTACTACAGAAATAGATGGTGCTTTGTCTAATCCTGCCGGACTGTCTTTCTTGCCCAAAGACGGATTCCATGTAGGACTGAGCATTCAAAGTGCTTACCAGACGAGAAATATTGATGCCAGCTTTATGACATACAGCGGTGTTAGCGCCACAGGTCCTACCGTGGCAGACAAACCTTTCGAAAAATATTATGAAGGAACAGCTTCCGCACCGGTTATCCCCAGTCTGTTCGCAGCCTATAAAAAAGGAGATTGGACTATTTCGGGCTTTTTCGCAATTACCGCCGGAGGTGGAAAAGCGTCTTTTGACGACGGATTGCCCATGTTCGATGCCTCGGCCATGGCAGGTATCTTCCAAAGCAGTGTGGAAAAATACCAAGAGTCCCAAGGGCAGAGTCCGATAATGACTCCCAACATGTACGATATCACAAGCGCCATGGACGGTAAACAATACATCTACTCGTTGCAGCTAGGGTTATCCTACAAAGCCACCGAATGGCTTTCTGTATTCGGCGGAGGCCGCATGAACTATTTTACAGGTGGTTATAAAGGATTTCTGAATGCCATAGTGAAAGGAACCGATACCAATCTGTTGCCACTCGCCTTGGATTGCGACCAGACAGGTTGGGGGCTTACTCCTGTTATCGGCGTGGATGCCAAGCTAGGAAAACTTAACATCGGTGCCAAATACGAGTTCAAGACGAATCTGAATATTGAAAACAACACCCACAAATTAGATTATCCCTCTACTGCCGAAGACATGGTAGCTCCCTACAAACACGGTGTAAACACCCCCAATGACATCCCAGCCATGTTCTCCATTGCAGCCGCCTACGAATTCCTTCCGGTACTGCGCGCTTCTGTAGAATACCATTTCTATGATGACAAAAATGCAGGTATGGCAAACGACAAGCAGAAATTCCTGACTAAAGGAACCAATGAATATCTGGCAGGTATCGAATTTGATGTAACCAAACAGCTGACTCTCAGTTGCGGTGGACAAATTACAGATTATGGGTTGTCTGATGGTTTCCAATCAGATACTAGTTTCTCTTGCGACTCTTACACTTTAGGATTCGGAGCGAAAGTAAAAATGAACCAACATCTCAATTTGAATGTAGGCTACATGTGGACTAATTATGAAGATTATACCAAAACATCTTCAAACTATAACGGAACCAAATTACCAGGAACAAACGTATACAGCCGTACTAACAAAGTGTTCGGTTTAAGTGCGGATTATAGTTTCTGATCCTTAACATACAAAACAAATTCAGGGCACGCTAAGAAGAAAGCGTCGCCCTATTTTTTTATGATTCCGCAATCAGTTTGCGCCACCCCTGAAAACAGAAAAACAGTCCTTATAAAAAGCTCCAAAGAAACTGATAATCCTTCAGCCGCACCCGCAACTGTTTCAGCGACCGGGTAATATGAAATTCCACAGTCTTTACAGAAAGATCCAGTTGCAAAGCAATTTCCTTGTTTGGCATATTCTTCATCCGGCTCAAGACAAACACCTCCCTGCTTGTAGGAGGCAGTTCGCTGATGGCTTCCTGTACCAAAGCCTGAATCTCATCACAAAACAATTTGTCGGGATCACAGGCCTCCAAAGTCGAGATACGCAAAGCCAGCTCTTTCTGCCGCATATCTCCTATATGCTGCTCGGCACGCATACGTACCTCCAAATGTTGTAAATGATTCAACGAACGATTTTTTATGGCAGTCAACAGCAACGCGGAAATATTGGTATCTTCCTGTAATTCATTCCGGTGCTCCCACACATTAGTAAAAGCCCCCATTACAATATCCTCAGCCTCTTCCCTGTCTCTGACGTATGAGCAGGCAAACTGAATAAACTGTTGCTGACGTTTGTTAAACACCTCCGTCAGTTCTGACATAAAAACATTCTTCGTTTCTTTCATCTAACTAATTTTCTGTTTCCGTTTCTAGATCTTGACATAAATACCTTTTTTGTATAAAATATGCACAATACTCCAACAAAATATAATATATAACAAAGCGTATGCCAACGAGCCGGGATAATTTCCCAGCACCGGAGCCAGTACCTTTTCGTAAATAAAAGTGCTTGCTCCTGTAGCGCCCAATACAATCCCCATTATTTCCGCAAACACATAGATAAACAAAGGGTTCACTCCGAACGACCGGAAAAAAGTGCACCATCCCTGATAGCCTTTCATATCAATGATCCAGATAAGCAAAGCCAAAAAGCTGGATGCCAGCCCGCAAGTTGTGATGACAAAAGTAGGCGACCACACTTTCTTATTGATGGGACAGCCGTAACTTAACAAAAAGCCGGCAAATGTGAGTATAGTGCCCACCAAAAACAACCGCTGTATCTTCTCGCCATTATCTTTAGCAGAAAGCAATAACTTTCCACAATAAAACCCTACCATGACATGACACACCGCAGGAACCGTACTCAACAGTCCTTCCGGGTCAAACGCCATTCCTCCCTCATGATACATGTGGGATGTACCCAATGCCCATGCATCAAAACGGGCCACAATATTGGTTTCCGACAGGTTGAAGCCGTCTCCCGCAGCCAATAAAAGAAAATAAGCGGCCAAAGTCACCAAAATGATAACGGGAAAATATTTATGCCTCACCGTTATAGCAACCAGACTGGTCACGCCGTATCCTATAGCAAGCCGCTGCATGACTCCCAAATAGCGCCATTCCTCAAAATTCAGATGATGTGCAAAAACCGACTTGGCCAAAAGATTCAGAAACAGACCGATACAAAAAATAACGACTGTACGTTTCACAATCTTCCGTAACGTAGCATGAGAATAAGTAAAATTATATTTCCGCAAAGAGATATAAGTGGATATTCCCATAATGAACATAAAAAAAGGGAAAACAAGATCGGTGGGGGTCAATCCGTTAAAGGCGGCATGCTCCAGAGGAGTATATACATAACCCCATGAACCGGGGTTATTCACAAGAATCATGCCTGCAATAGTGATGCCTCTCAAAATGTCAAGAGCAAGCAATCGTTTGGGGGTATTTGCTGTCATGTGTGTTAGATTAATAAATTGGTTAACTCGGACAAAGATAGTATTCTATCAGCAATAAAGAAATAAATCTGTGAAAAATATTTTGATATTCTAAACATATTAATCTCCCCGGAAAACATGTTTATTCCGTTTTTATTGCTATTTTTGTCCGCAAAGAATTTCTATACCCCCTTTATTTAAAAACTTAACACAAATTTATTATGAAGGAAAAGAGTCTGCTAGTATTTTTCGTTGGGTTATTAATGTATGGATGCCAAATGAAAGAAGTAATCAATGAGTACAATGTAGTCCCACTGCCTGTGACCATGAATGAACAGCAGGGACGTTTTTATCTGAACAGCGATGTCCCTATCGTTGTCAACGCCTCACAAGAAGTGAAAAACATCGCCTCCGGTCTGTCAACCATCCTTCTGGATATAGCCGGTCTCAAACTGAAACCGGCCGATGAGTTACATGAAAACGTACCCACCATTGTTTTTGACAGCATCCCGGGCATGGAGAATGAAGCCTATAAATTATCGGTCACCCCTCAACTGATAAAGATTAGTGCATCAGCGCCTAACGGATTTTATTATGGGTTACAGACCCTGTACCAACTGCTGCCGGCCGATATCTATAATAAGGATAGAGCACGTAATGCCGACTGGAGCGTACCTTGTGTCGAAATAGAAGATGCCCCTGCATTCCGCTATCGCGGAGCCATGCTGGATGTATGCCGTCATTTCGCATCCGTAGATTATGTCAAAAAATTCATAGATGTACTGGCCGCACATAAGATGAACACCTTCCACTGGCATCTTACCGATGATCAAGGCTGGAGAATTGAGATCAAAAAATACCCCAAACTGACTGAAACCGGCTCTCAGCGTTCAGAAACCATGGTGGATTATTTCTATACCCACTATCCGTTCAAATATGACGGCAAGCCCCACGGAGGCTTTTACACGCAGGAGGAAATAAAAGAAGTCATCGCATACGCTCAAAGCAAGTATATCACTGTCATTCCGGAGATAGAGTTGCCGGGGCATGCCCTGGCCGCCATCGCCTCCTACCCGGAACTGTCCTGTACTCCGGACAGCACCTACGAAGTATGCAAGCTGTGGGGGGTGTTCGACCAGGTATTTTGCCCCACCGACACATTCTTCCAGTTTATAGAGGGAGTCATGGACGAAGTGGTGGAATTATTCCCAAGCTCCTATATACATATAGGTGGTGATGAATGTCCTAAAACAGCCTGGGAACAATGTGGACATTGCCAGAAACTGATACGCAAGCTGGGATTGAAAAATGACATCACCCCCAATCCCGTAGACGGAAGAAAACATACGAAAGAAGAGAAGTTACAAAGTTATATCGTAAGCCGTGTGGAAAAGTATCTGAACAGCAAAGGACGTAACATCATCGGTTGGGACGAAATACTGGAAGGAGGGCTCGCCCCCAACGCCACAGTGATGTCATGGCGTGGCGTGGAAGGAGGAATAACCGCAGCCAAGGCCGGACATGACGCCATCATGACTCCTAATCCTTACGCTTACCTTGACCATTACCAGGAAGAGCCGGAAATAGCTCCTGTCACTATCGGCGGATACAATACACTGAAAAAGACATACAGCTATAATCCCGTACCGACTGATGCAGACAGCCAGGTAAGACAGCACATCATCGGTGTACAAGCCAACTGCTGGGCAGAATATATGCCAACCGAGACTAACCGTGATTATCAAATCTTCCCGCGCTTGATCGCCATAGCCGAAACCGGATGGACTCCGATGAAGGAAAAGAATTTCGCTTCATTCTGCAACCGCATGGTTGAAGATTTCAAACGTCTGGAAGCAATGGGTGTAAAACCCTGTCTCAATTTCTTTGATGTAAACATCAATACCCGCGCCACCCGAGAAGGTGTACTGAATGTGGAACTGGAAACATTCTGTCCGGAAGCACAAATCTATTATACAACCAATGGTGAGGAACCGTCCGTACATGCCAGCTTGTACAGTCATCCATTCCCATTGGACGGCACATACGACTTGAAAGCCGCCGCCTTCGTCAACGGCGAACCCATCGGCAAAGTTACTCATAAACAGCTTTACAAGAATTTAATCAGTGGAAAGAAATATGAAATCACGCCTGAACCCAGAGGAATGAAAGGGGATATTTTAGGAGAAAATGACGTATTGGGCGCTGACACGGTGACTTTAGGACTGACCAACGGGAAACGTGGAAATAATGCCTCATCCACTCCGTGGGTAGGTATCCGCCCGGACAATAACGACAAAGTGACCTTTATAGTAAACTTTGAAAAAACTGCCATCCATAAAATCAGATTCGGTACACTGTATAACGCAGCAGGTGGAATATTGCCGGTGAGCAAAGCCGTAGTCTATGTTTGTGTACCGGATGGCAAATTTGAACAAGTAGCCGAAAAGAAGTTTACATATAATATAAAAGAAAATACGTTCAAAGGATTTGATGAAGAAATAGAATTCCCCGCACAAGAAGCTGTCAAAGTGAAGATAGAATTTACAAGCGGAGGCAAAATCCGTAATGGAATAGATTGCTATAGTCCGCACGACAAGAGCGAGGTGCCCAGTATGATAGCTTTGGACGAGATAGAAATCTATTAATCATCTATACTCGTTTTATATCAAAGAGCATTGAATTCCATTGTTATCCGGTTCAAAACCTTGTTTTCTATCTCCTGATTGAAAACTTAGCCGGATGACAATGGAATTTCATTTTAAACAGCACAACGAATAAAACAGGAAAAATGGTATAAGAATCTGTAATCCGGGTACTATGCCATTTCTTGCAATTCCATACTTTTGTACATAGAATTAAAAGATTTGAAAAGATAAACACTATGAACAAAATCATTTTACTTTTAACATTCAGTATTTTAACAACAACCAGTATGGCGCAAGAAAAAATCAAACAGACAGCAGGACGCGACCAATTGGGAACATTCGCTCCTAAATTCGCGGAACTTAATGACGACATTCTTTTTGGAGAAGTATGGAGCCGCACCGATCAACTCGGTCTTCGTGACCGCAGTTTGGTTACAATCACCTCACTCATCAGTCAAGGGATAACGGACAGCTCGCTCACATTCCATCTCCAATCAGCCAAGAACAACGGCATTACGCGTACGGAAATTGCAGAGATCATCACCCACATCGGCTTCTATGCAGGATGGCCGAAAGCATGGGCAGCATTCCGCCTTGCCAAAGAAGTATGGAACGAAGAAACCTCCGGTAAAGATGAGAAAGCCAGATTCCAACGCGAAATGATTTTTCCTGTCGGAGAACCCAACACCGCTTATGCAGCATATTTCACCGGCAACAGTTACCTCGCCCCCATCTCACGTGAACAGGTGAACATATCCAATGTCACCTTTGAACCACGCTGTCGCAACAACTGGCATATCCACCACGCAACTCAAGGTGGCGGGCAAATGCTTATTGGCGTTGCCGGTCGTGGCTGGTACCAAGAGGAAGGAAAAGCTGCTGTAGCGATCCTTCCCGGCACAGTGATCCATATTCCTGCCAACGTAAAACATTGGCACGGTGCAGCAGCCGACAGTTGGTTCGCACACCTCGCATTCGAACTTTCCGGAGAAAACACATCCAATGAATGGCTGGCACCCGTAACCGACGAAGAATACGACAAAATCCAAATGCTGCCTTGAATGATCTGAAAAAATAATTTGTATCGGTGCAGGCTTTATATGCGGACGGCACGACTCTTTTATCAAGGCACACGTGCTATTTTCAAATAAATTATGTAATTTTGCCGACTGTTTATAACAACCCTTTAAATTATGAGAAAATATTTATTTTTATTCACATTTTTACTACTGTCGGCAAACAACTTTGCTCAAGACAAAGATTTCAATTACAAGTTCTACGGACAAGTCCGCACCGATCTTTATTACAATAGTCGTGCCAATGAAGAAACTGTTGACGGGCTCTTCTATATGTATCCCAAAGACAAAGTATACGACTCTGCTGGTAAAGACCTGAATGCGACAGCGAATGGAAGCTTTTACACTTTATACACCCGTTTGGGAGTAGATGTGCAAGGGCCCAGGCTGGGTAGAGCAAAGACTTCCGCAAAAGTAGAAATGGACTTCCGCGGATCGGGAACAACCTTCTCCACTGTACGTCTGCGCCATGCCTATTTGAACCTTGATTGGGGAGAAACAGCTTTACTGCTGGGACAAACGTGGCATCCGCTGTACGGTGATGTCGCCCCACAAATTCTGAATCTGAATATGGGAGCTCCCTTCCAGCCATTCAGCCGTGCCCCGCAAATACGCTTCCGCTACAAGACCGGTGATGTACAGCTGACAGGCGCGGCTATCTGGCAATCCCAATACCTGTCCCAAGGTCCTGACGGAAAAAGCCAGAAATACATAAAAGGAAGTTGTACACCCGAAATCTATATCGGTGCGGATTACAAAAGAAGCAACTGGTTAGTGGGAGCAGGCATTGAAATGATCTCATTAAAACCGCGCACCCAGTCGGTGGTAGAAGACAAAGTCTATAAAGTGGACGAACGTGTCACTTCTCTGTCTTACGAAATTCACATGAAATATACTTCCCCTCTATGGTATGTGGCAGCAAAAAGCATCTTGGGATCTAACCTTACCCAAGTATCCATGCTGGGCGGATACGGTATAAAATCCATTGATGCACGTACGGGTGAGCAAGAGTACTCCCCCAACCGCAATTCCAGTTCATGGCTGAACATTGCATACGGCAAAAAATGGAAACCGGCTGTCTTTTTAGGTTATATGAAAAATTTAGGGACGAGTGACGAAGTAAGTAAAATGTATGGTACAGGAACCAACGTGGACCAATTGGTAAGCACCAGCGCTGAACTTACTTACAATGTACCTCACTGGAAACTAGGAGTTGAGTATAATCTTACTTCCGCATGGTATGGTTCCATGAAAAGTTCTAACGGGAAAATCACCGATACTCATTCTGTCTCAAACAACAGACTGGTAGCAACAGCATTATTCATGTTCTAAAAAACAAAAAATAAGGAATAAAAAGAAGAGGGTGTCATAGTGCCCAAACAGAAAGTTTCACCCCTGCGACAAATAGCTGTAGCAGGGGTGATTTCTTCAAAGAGAGAGTTTTAACACCTCTTGGTATAAATATAGAAGAGCTTCCGTATCCTTCATTTCGACGAGACGGTTGGCAAAATCACGAATCGCATTGATGGGGCAATTTCCACTTCCCGGAGTTTTGCAAAACTCTATGGGAGGAATAGTTAGAAGCGATAGGACATTTTTATGAATTTCCACAAGAAACACACTAAAAGTTTCATTCAATGAATTCTTTCCCGCAACTATATGCTTTATTATACCAAACATTTGCATATAATGAAGTATATAGTTGCTATTCAATCTTTCATCTCATTTTTTCTCTTTTTCCACAACTGATAACTATTGAAGAGATTCTGCCACATATTATATATCAACAAGCATATTAGCCTAATTATCAAATAAAAAGCCCACGTATTACTAACAGTGGGTAACAAAATAGTAACAAAAAAAACGAAGAAATTCGCTTAGTGGTGGGCTTCATGTGCAAAGGTAACAAAAGCCCTCTAACCATAAAAGCAAAACTGGTGAAAAAAGAAATAGTCTTTTTCTTTTCGCCAGCATATTTGTTTTACTGTCAGCAGAAATAAGTTTAGTCCGTTTTGGCTATATAGACAAAGGCACAAACCAAACCATTTCATCCGTTAGATTTCACACTTCATATCATCAATTTTACACTTTATCAATAAACAGTTGTTTCACCGCCTCTCATAGAAGTAAATTTGCACAAATTAAATAAAATAGTTTATGAAGTTTATACTAACATTTATTGTTGCATTATTCCCCATTTATAGTTATGGACAAGGATATATTCAATATGACTATATCCCCACAAGCGTCCTCAAAGACGGATTACATAACCAATATGGTTCAGGAAATATGCAAATATTGTCGGGTGGCTATAATATTCCCCTTTCTATGAAATATAATGATGAAAAGCAACCTATTATCTGGATGGCCAATGTTCGTTTGGCTTACAGCACCCTTGCCAATCAAGGACAAGCCCAAGAGTTCAATCCCGATAATATATTCAATGGCAGTTTAAATCTAACACATATCAGACCCATTTCTAAGAAATGGAGCTTTGTGGTTTCAGTTGGTGGAGGTATTTATGCACCAGCCAATGAAATTTCCACAAAAAGTATATTGGCTAATGGTGGAATTGTATTTATATATAATTTGAACAAAAATTTAAGTTTAGGAGCAGGTATAGGACTTACAAATTCTTATGGTATTCCTATGGTTATGCCCATGATATATTTGAATTGGCAAAAAACAGGTAAGTATGAGTTCAAAATAGATGTATCAAGCGGGCTGAAAATGTCCTCATCCGTTTGGTTGAACCGACTAATAAAATTAGAATTAGTTGCTTTTGAAGCAGATGGAATGTCCGCAGTCATGAATATCAAAGGAAAATCTCAAATTTATTCGATTGTAATGTTAAAGTCGTATATGTGCCCATCGTTCCAATTAAGTAAACACATGGAATTTTATATGGATTTAGGGGGAAATTGGCTTCGGGGAATAAAGATATCCGAACGCAACTTAAAAGGTTTCCTAAATGCGCAAAAAAGTGACAACGAAGAAGATAACTTGCGGTTTGACGTAGCATTACAGACTTCTGCGGGATTTAGATTTAAGTTTTAAATCGTATTGAAACAATATAATGAACGGCAGAATAAAAGAGTTTATACGTATCTTTGGAAAAAATATATTTTAACTCCTTTACAATGATAAAATATTTGTTGATAGAAGATGAACATTTCGCTTATAAGGAAATAAGGCGAATGATGTACAAGATAAGACCGGATTATCGGTTAATAGACTGGGTTGAAAGTGTAGAACAGGCTATTACTCTATTAAAACAAGAAAATATAGATTTAATAATTGTTGATATACGCCTATCTGACGGGGTCTGTTTTGAGATATTTGAACAACACCCTGTTGACACTCCTTTGATATTCACAACTGCATATGATGAATACGCTTTAAAAGCATTTAAACTCAATAGTATAGATTATCTTTTAAAGCCTGTTGACGAAAAAGAACTGGATGCAGCCTTATGTAAGTTTGAACGTAAATGCTGTGTAACCCCGAAAACATCGGAATACAAACGGTTAGAAGAATCATATATGTTGAATAAAAATAAAAACCGATTTCTAATACAGATTGGCGATTCCTATCGATATGTAGAAACGAGCGATATAGCTTTTTTCTACAGCGAAGAAAAATATGTATATCTACATCTTTTTTCGGGTCAAAGATATATAGTTAACTATTCATTGGAACAATTAGATAAAATATTGGATAGCACAAACTTTTTTCGCACTTCAAGAAACTGTATTGCAAATATCAGAAGCATTAAAAAGATATCAAAATATTTCATAGGTCGCTTGAAATTGCAGTTTCAACCGGAATGCCCTCACGAAATATTAGTAAGCCGTAGCCGTGCCGAAAAATTTCTTAAATGGATAGATGGAATATCATAAATACATTAATACTAACTGTATGAAACAAAAATATGCCATATTGTATATTATTATGATAATCGTATCACTGTTTATGACAGTGGCAGTATCCGCCTTCGCCCATTTAGGGACATTGCCGGATACATTTTTTATCCAGTTTCTAATCAATATTCCTTTTTGCTTGCTATTCGGAATATTTGATTTATATATCATCAAACAGAATACAATAAAAAACAATGTGGTTAGAATAATTGTAAATCTATCAGTTACAACATTATCAGCCCTGCTTCTGCCGAGTTTCATTAATTACTATTTCTCTGATTCGACTTCAATAAAAGAAGCCATAAAGGATTCTATCTTGGTAATATCATGGAATTGGATGGTTGTATTACAAATCGAAATATTTCATTTCAATTTAAAACAGATTGAAATAGAAAAAGAAAAGAATCTATATCAATTCGAAACATTAAAAAGCCAAGTCAATCCCCACTTTCTATTCAATTGCTTAAATGTGCTTTCGTCACTTGCTTATCAAGATGCGGGAAAAACAAATCTTTTTGCAAAAAAATTATCAAATGTATACCGTTACTTACTCAACACTCATGAACGACCTACTGTTACATTAAAGGAAGAATTATTATTTGTTGATTCTTATTTGTTTTTAGAAAAAATACGTTTTGGGGCAACATTACAGATTCACATTAACAATAATGATGAACATCAACAAGCATCCGTTATTCCCGCAAGCATACAAATGCTCGTAGAAAATGCAATAAAACACAATATTAGCACACACAAACACCCTTTAACCATTCACATTACTATGGACACAGATGGGGTTACTGTTGCCAATAACATACAACTCCGCAATTATGTTTCCATAAATGGTATGGGATTAAATAATCTAAAAAAACAATATTCATTATACGGAAAAAAGGTCAATATTGTAAAAACTGAAACAAGCTTCATAGTAAAATTGCCATTCATTAAACTCTAATTATTTTATATGAATATGATTATTTATCAGAGATTTTTCCAGTTATTATCGGAATACTCGCAACGTAAAGTTTCTGCATCTGAATTTGTAGAAGCTATCAATGAATTGGCTATCCATGTAGCTGATTTCAGTATAGACGAACAGAATCATAACGTGTTATTGCGTTATTTCTCTTTTGGCTTGTACAGACTTAAATCGTATCGTGTACGGTTTGAGCAAGAAAAAAATGCCCTATTTGCATCTAATAGATGAAGCGATAGGACTTTTAGACACTGAAATACGCCTTATTGAATGGCGCATCAAATACCCGGAACAACTCAAACAGCGGATTGAAAAACAAAGCCTTTCCCCTCTCTATCTTGCAGACAAAACAGCTCTTATCAACATCATGGAAATGGTAAGTGGTCTGTTCCTCTCCAAAAGCATTGTCTATCAGAACGGTAAACCTGCCTATTTGGTAGATTTATCCAATGGTTTTGAATGGTTGTTTAACATCAAGATAAGCGACTGTCACCAAAAGCATGAGGACGTGATAAAACGAAAGCCGGGCAAACTCACAGAATTTCTTAATGGACTAGTAGACCTTATCCGAAAGGAACATGACAAAAAAGGATATAGATAATCAGTGCTTTATGATTTATTTATAATGGATTCCATGTGCGCCCCCGTAATTTTCTTGCATTCTTTTTCTGAATTTTGCTTCATCAATTCACAAAAGGTATAATCTGAAATATGAAGCAATTATGTATATAGAGAATGATAAATTTGGCGAATGGATGCAGAAGTTGTACGCCAAACTGGAAGAACTCTGCAAAGATGTACGGGGGTTGCGTAACGCCGATAAGGTGCTGCCCGAAGATGATAACCTGTTGGATAATCAAGATTTGTGTCTGTTGTTCAAAGTAAGTATCAAAACCCTTCAACGTTACCGGGCTATCGGTGTGCTACCGTACTTCACAATCAGCGGGAAAGTGTATTACAAGGCTTCCGATGTCCGAGAGTTTATTAAAGAAAGGTTCAGCATTACCACGCTACGCCAGTTTGAGAAAGAACACTGCACGAAGAAAAAGAAGTGAATTAAAACAGCCGAAACGGTGAATGTGCTTCATCCGTTCCGGCTTTCTCTGTTTATGGCTTACCCAACTTATCGGCTTCTTTCTTTAGTTGCTCGGCTTGCTCGTTCAACAGCCTTGCACGCTCCAGTGCTTCCGCCTGCTTTTGGATGCGGTATTCAAAATCTATCACTGAATCGGTCAGACTTCGGATAAAACCGTTATCCCGTTGCCACTTGAACTTGTTTTCCAGCATATCAAAAGTTTCCCCGTCTGCCTGTCCTTGCATCAGCAAATAGCGGTATTTCATATCGTTGTCCTGCAACTGCTGCATACGTTCAGCCAAACGAACATTCAAGAATATGGAAGCGAAACAGATAACCAGCACTGCCGAAAAAAGAAACAATCCCGGACGAATCCAAGAAGCTACCTTGTTATAAATCCGTTGATAGAGCGGTAAGGGCGTAGCTTCCTCTTTATTCGTCTTGCAAGAGCCCAAAGCGTCAATCATAACCTTGAAACAACGATAGGTTTCCAATACTATTTTCTTGGTGTCCTCGATATGTTTCTGCTGACCTTGCATCCTGTTCCTTATCTCGTCAAGCTGGCTTCGGATAGCCTGCAAATCCTTTTCGGGAACAGCCGGGTTACTGTGCAGTTCCGACAATGCCTGTTCGATTGCGTTCAGTCTTTCGAGAGTTTCCCCCCGACTGGCTGGCGTTACCTGTGCTTCCTGCTTCTCTTTCAGTTCTGTAACCATTGAGAGAAGCCCCTCTAAAATCAAATTTTCCTCCATACGCTTATAACTTTAGTTGTTTTTTCTTTTTTTTCTTCTTCTTTCTCAAAAAGGAATCATCGGGCATTTCATCAGCCGGGGCTGACAAACCGGAAAACAGACCGCCTAAACCTGTTATAAAAGAATTATCCGCTTTGTCGGGTGCTGATACTGATTCCTGAACAGGTGCGGTAACCGTCTGCTTATTGCTTCCGACTGTCGTCTGCCCTACATCCCCAAAACATTTATCCAGTTTGGAGAAACTGAAACTGCGGTCTATCTCCGAACCCTTGAACGTGTATTCGCCTTTGGAAAAGGAAACGCCCTGTATCTCGTTTGCCTGCCCCTTATACTTGAACTGGATAGTAATGCCCATTTCCGCTAATCGCTCCTGTAACTGCTGCCAGTTATGGGATTTTCCGATTTCGTTCTTCACAGCCGTGTAAATCTCGTATTTCGACTTGTCCGGCTCTTTCAATCGGTGCTGCTTTACCTGTTCTTTTCCACCAGCGAAATAAAGCCCGTGCTTGGCTTTCAGCTTCTTGCATGTCTGTTCGTTACGGTACATGTCATTCCTGTCCGAAATGGTCTTGCCGTTATTGTCTATGCGGTTGAACACGATATGCACATGTGGGTGTTCCCGGTTTTGATGGCGCACGATGATGTACTGCGTATCGGTGATTTTCATTTCACGCATATACTCCTGCGCAAGCTGTACCATCTTCCCGTCTGTCAATTTGGGCGCATCCACTGCCGAATAACTTAACGCAATATGTCCGACAGGCTTCTTCAAATCGGGATTCATCCCGGTCTGCATACAGAAGCTGCGGATTATATCGCCCCGGCTTTCAGTCAGAACCCCGTCCGCATGAAGCAAAACCGCCTGCTCCTTGCCAAGCACATAGTTCACACAGCCCTTAAAACCGCTTCCCTTTTTTATTTTTCCAATCATCCGACAAATGGTTTATGATTTCAATAATCCGGTTTTTGAGCTTCACCAGTTCCACCGCCACCAGTGCGAAACCTCCGGCATTCGCCTGGTGTGCCAACTGGTTGATGTTGTTGGCTTCCCCTGCCAGTTTGCGGATGGTGTCCGCATCCTGCCTGTTCAGCCGGGGTATGACCTCTGCCGAAACAACCGCCTGCCTTACATACTCACTGACACGCAACCCGGCTTCCCCGGCTCGCTTCCTGATGGCGTAATACTGCAACTCGGTCAGCTTCGTGCTGACTACCCGTTGCTGCTTCTCTATCCGTTTCTTTGCCGGACGTCCCCCCGGCTTATCCTTTATATTCGTCATAGGTTTTTACATTTAAATGGTATCTTAAAAATTGCGACCAACGGGAGAAATTTTCTTTGCGGTGAGCAAAGCAAGGTAGTTTCGGTTTACCGAAACATAACCTTGCTCTCCAAATAAACCGCCAGCCGTTGGTAATCCTGCCGGACTAAATGCCCCTACCCCTTTTCTGTCTTGGGGCGGCACGTTGTCCGGCTTCCTGCTTAGTTTCCTGCGTTTGGCTGGCTGCGTTTTTCTGCTCCTGCTTCCTGCCGCACAGGTAATCGTTCAAGTCCGAATAGCCCCTATAATTGTGCGAGAAGTCACGTACATGGTAGGAGTATTCCAGTTCGATAGCCCGTGTCGCTTCAAACCCTGCCTTGTCATTATCAAGCATACAGTGGATGCGCTCATACGGGGACAACACGTCAATGGCTTTCGACACATTGGCGGTAGAGTTAAGAATGACATAATCCTGCCTGTCAAGGTCGGGCATGGTCGGACAGTTTCTCATGCGGAGCGTAAGGAAAGAGAGGTAGTCCATGAAACCCTCGAACACCAAACACTTCTCCCTCGGCTCTCCCTGCTGTCGTATATGGGTGATGTCTTTCGGGGCGATGCAGCCTTTGAAAAAGGAGTTGCGAACCTCGTAACCTCCTGCCATGTTCGGGAAACCGATAGCAAAGAACGGTCTACCGTTATTGGTAAAATGGAGTTCCTTACATTCTCTTTTTGCCAGTTCGATATTGATACCCCGTCCCTGCAAGTAACGGAGCAATGCCGGATGGGTAAGGTCACGGACTTCCAAATGCTGGAAGCTCGGCTCTGTCCTACGCTGGGGAAAAGAAAAACTGACCGGGCGGACGTGCGGTGTCTGTTCCGCTATCCGGTTTAAAAGGTAGGGCAAACTGTCCGAACCGTAAAGTTCCTTTGCCAGTGCGATGATGTTGCCGCCTTTGCCTGCGCCAAAGTCATACCAAAGGTTGCGGTCTGTATTCACCTTAAAGGACGCTTCGTGTTCCTCTCTTAACGGTGATTTGTACCATAAGCCGTTACCCTGCTGCTTGACGGGAGAGTAACCTAAACTGTGCAGATAGTCTGCAATGGGTATTTGTTTCACATCTTCGATGTTCATAACATTTTCTTTTTGGGGAATTAAAAAATAGTTGAAAAGTGCGCCAGTCCTGTTTAGTCCGTCATATATATACCAGTACCATACTAAACCTGCTTGTTCCTTAGATGGGAAATAGTAAGTCCGTTCCTCTTATATATACACCCGGACTAAACCAAACTGACTTTTAATAATGGAAATCGGGATTATAACGGTAACCCCTGCCCTCTTTCACAATCATGCGCTTGTTCACAAGGAACTTGTTAAGCGATACAAGAACATTACGTCCACGCTCGTAGCCTATACTTGCGTAACCTTGTTTTAATGCCGCTATTACATTAGAATAGCCTTGTACAACCTGCTTGCCGAAACCGCTTTCCAATGCTTCCCGGTGCTGCTGTTCCGTCAGCTCTGTAAGCGGAAAGCTCCTGTCCTGTTTGGGTTGCTGGAATACATAACCGTCCATAACTTCGGGCAAAGCGTTGTCATTGATGCGAAAAGCGAACGGGTCAAACTCCCGGTCACGTATGTGCATCGCCTTTACCTCGCTTATATTGCCGTCCTGCGTGCTTTTCGTGATTTGCAGGACGGTTTCAGCTTTGTTGTTCAGCTCTGTACCGATATGTCCTCTTGTGTTATCATCCCCCTTGTTCAAATGCAGCACGGTGTGGATATGCAGGTTATACCCACTTGACCAGCGCATCAAAAGGTTGATTAGGTCGGTTGATTCGCTGGGGCTGTTGATGTCGTACATCAAATCACGGATTCCGTCAATGATGAGCAACCCCACATCGGGCATATTCTCCAACATATAGCCAATTATCTGCTTGCGTTTGTCGGGAGTCTGCTCCCTTAACACAATGAAAACAAAATCGTCCACATCCTTATTGGTCGGCAGCCCGGCAAGGCGAAAAATGCGTTCCATGACCTTGTGGCAATGGTACTTGCTCTGCTCGGTATCAACATAAAGAATTTTGCGCTTGTTCGGTGGCAGATATGCCGAATACTTCAGAACCTCGTCATTCTTCAACGCAGCCGCAACAATGGCGGAGATATTAAATGTCTTTTTACTCTTGGCTTTGCCTGTGGATGCGCTGAAATTACCCAATGTGCCGATAGTAGAACCGTTCACCCAGAGAATTTCGGGCGGTACTTCATAAGTGTCTGTCACTTTTAGACGAATGGTTTTCCAAAGGGTCGCAAAATCCTCTTTCGTCATGGCTATGCCTTGTCCGGTTTCCTCTTTCTTCTTATTTTCCATAGCCATTATTTCTTTAGAGGACGGTTAAGAATATACTTCTGCGCTTCCTGCTCTATCTGCGCCTGCGTCTTCACCGGGTTCTGACGCAACCATGCTTCCAGTTCAGCTTTTTCAAAATAAAGCATTTTGCCCTGCGGCTTATAATGGGGTATCAAGTTACCCGAAGTCAGCTTGTACAGGTAACTTTTAGAAAGGTTCAAGAACCTGCTCGCTTCATCGAAGCTAAGCACATTCTTTGAAAGGAACACTAAATTTTCGAGTTCTGCAACTCGCTTCTCAATACTTGTTTCCATATAACAAAAGTATTTGCGTTAGACAATATGGAGTGCATGCCCTCCGGTTTCTTGTAATCGATTACGGGGGCAAAAATATTGAGGAATAGCTTGATAGCGGATTAAGCTATGTTTGAGGTCTTAACCTATTCTTAAAGTTTTTTCAGTTGTTTGATATAATTGCTGATGGTTACATAATCTTTTTCATGCTCCACCCCTTTTACATAATTGGCGGCTGTGGCTAAATCACCTTGATTCAGATATTTATCTTTCTTTATATTCTTTGTAACAAACAACTTATTCTTTGCTATAACAGATTGCCAGTTAGGTGTTATCAAACCACGATTGCTTAACTCCGAAAAAAGAAAAGCGACCAGCCTATTGTTATTAGACCTAAATATAACTTTAGGCTTACAAGAAAGTATCGCTTTCAAATCTTCAAAAGTCATAGGGGCATTGAAAATCTCTACTTCATTGATACACTCTACCAATAACTCTATTTGCCTATCGTTTAAAATAGACTTAAAAGGATTTTCAGTTTTAGCAATATGGGGTATAATTTTAGGTTCTTGGTATTTATCTTGAATTGGTTGCGGTTCTTCCCGTTCCTGTTGTGGTTGCATTTCCGCTTGCACCTTATTTTCTTTCTTTTTTCGCAAGTATGCCGAATATCTTTCTAACACAACAGCTTTGACTACTACGGAGAAATAAGGCAGTTCTTCATCATAAACCGTATTATCTTGTTCATATCGGGAATAATCAAATGAAAGAGGATTAAACGACATGTATTTTCTTTTTTCATCGGATTTCAAAGATTCATAAAAACCACTTTCCCAAAAGAAGTCAGATACAGAATAAAAACTTTGAATATCATTCAATACAGAATAGCGAATATATAGCTGAACTAACTCATCAGCAGTACGAATATATTCTTTCTGTTCCAGTTTATCAGCCTGTTCTTCATTAAGATATACAGATTTAGCGGCAATGCTGTCTGTCAAAACTTGGTTGGCATGATTGATACAGCAATTGAATATACCTTGTATATGGTCGAATTTTATTTTCAGTTCTTCTTCTATCATAATATTCTATGTTTCAGTTAGTAGAAACAAAGATACATTTTCCCGACTAAACAAAGGCAAAAAAGTATAAAAATAACTATGACAATTCACAATATTTTTTCTATCTTTATCCAATAAATCCCTAATTAATCGTGATATGAATAATACGCAGTTAATATACGAGATAGACTCTCTTATGAATGATTTCACAAAAAACAAATCAAGAATAACTTCTCTAGTAAGAGGTTTAAAAATCGATACAAATCTTGCAAATGCTATATTGTATAGTGGTCCTCCCATGCATAGAGAACATCGGTTTGAGTTATTTCTTATATTACTTGATGAATGTTGTAATCTCAAATATGACTATAAACTCGCATATGATATATTTAGAGAAGCTTATATGATGACTGACAATATTTATTCCCAAATACAAAGAAGTAATACCCTATTTGATATAGCCAACTACATTACAATGTTACGTAGTAACATAAATATAGAATCAGCAATGCAACTACATGAATTAAATTTTTACAATTCATTAAACGACAACATAACTATATACAGAGGATTGTCTAACGCTGAAAAAGACAGCAACAAGCTAGGTATCAGCTGGACAATTGACTCTAAAAGAGCTGAAAAATATGTATTTTACACAAAAAACAATGTTGCAGGCACTTATGGATGGATTGCATCCACTACACTTCCTAAAAACAATATACTAACAATATTCGGAATCAAAGGACAAGATTGTGAAATAATAGTACAACCAAGCTTTCAAAATGTACAATTTAAGCAATATCCATAAAACCATACTAAAGCTTGAGCTAAACAAACTTAGTTCAAGCTCTATATCTAGTAAAAAACTATCAATCAACTCATTAAGTTCGGTATCAAACTTATAGCTTCTTCTTTTTTCTTATCAACAATCTTCGCATAAATTTGAGTTGTGGCAATATTTTTATGCCCTAACAATTTGCTAACTGTGTACAAATCAGCCCCCAATGTAAGCATCATGGTAGCATGGGTATGCCGGGCTACGTGAAATGAGATATGCTTAATAACCCCTGCATCTTTCGCCCATTTTTGAAGTATTTTATTTATAGTTCCCTCATGCGTCAAAGGAAAAATCAAATCATCGCCTTTTGCTTCATTTTGTTGCGGTAACCACTTTAACGCTTCATCGGATATAGGCAGATAAAGCGGTTCTCTTGTTTTCTGCATCTTTATTTCAATTCTTATTCTTTCACCGCTTTTCTGCAAATCGTTCCACTTCAATTTTCTTATATCGCTTACACGCAGTCCACACAAACAACTGAAAAGAAAGGCTTGTTTCATTATCTCATACTTGCACTCTGTCCCGATAAGCTGCTTCAATTCCTCTATTGTCAAATACTCCCTGCGGCTGACTTCCGCTTTTACCTTACTGGCAAAATCAAACTCTTTCGTTGGATTGACCGTAATAATTCCCTCTTTATAAGCTCTATTTATAGCGGTACGCAGCACTCCATAGTAAGCAATAACGGAATTATTACTTAATACACCCCCAGCCTTTAACAAACCAAACTTGCTTGCTTTCTTCGCTTGTTTCAAGAAATCCACAAAGCTATTCAAGAAGTCCTTATCTATATCACGAAAAGCGATATAATCCCCTCTGAACAATTTTAGTTCACGAATGGTATTACCAACAGTCTTTTCATAGTTCAAGCTGCCACGTTCTTTAGATTGGCTTCTCATGTTCATTAAATAATCAATCACATTCGCTTTTGACTTGTTGGTGTTCTGAAAACCGTGTGCATCATTTTGTAACTCCACTATCCTCTTACTCTGAATCGCTTTTGCAAGAGCCAATGTAGCTTCGTTCTTCGCCTTATCCTCCCTCGTTTTTTCGGGTATAAGGTACAACTTCAAAAATTCATATTGCCGTTTACCGCCAACATAATTTTCTTTTCTTATAACATCACCTGTATAATAGTCCAAATAAATAGACTGGTTGCCATTGGCAAGCTGCTTGAATCTAATCCTTACAGGTTCTTTCAATTTAACTTCTTGTTTTTTCTTCGCCATAATTATGTTCTTATTTTGTTACCGATACAAATATAGCGATTTGTTTTGTTACTCCAACGAATACGGGTAACAAAATAGTAACAAAATAAAGGCATTTATTAGACTAAACAAGAAAACAAGGAAAATAAAGGAAATATCACAAATCAAACATAAATTATTAAATATCAATATCTTATATTTAATAATTCATCTCATTTTTTCTCTTTTTCCACAATTGATAACTATTGATTATGTTTTGCCACACCACATAGCTACCGGGCCCGACAGACGACAAAGGATTAAGATACGTAACCGCCATCCAAATAGCCAACACTGTATTTTTCTGTCCCAATGCCTGCCCCGCACTTATACGGTCATTGTATACACTGCCTATTCTTTTACCAAAATAAAATTGCAAACAACAAGTAACCAGACCGGCAAAAGCAATCAACATCTCCACCGTTACATCAGCCGTGCTGTTAACCAATGAACGGGTGGTCTGCCCCATTACAATGGTCAATGCTACCGCCCATAAGTAAAAAGCCAAAGTATGATATTCCAGTAAAAAATTATGAATCCGGGGAATATAATAACGAAATAATAAAGCGATGAAAAACGGTGCAAGCAACAAAGGGAAAACCTTACTTAAAATCTTAAGAAAAGCAATGCCAAAAGTGACCTCCGCATGCGGCTCAACCAATGGAAAGACCAAAGGTACCGCTATTGCAGCCAAAATATTTGAAAGCAATGTATAGGTAGTCAGACTGGAAGCACTTCCACCCAGTTTTCCCGTAATCACCGCCGCTGCCGTGGCAGTAGGACAAATCAAACAAACCATAGCCGCCTCAAATATCTCCTTATAAGATTCGTCCATCGGACAAAATATCAACAACAGCGCAATGATGCCACAAGAAACGGCTTGAATAGCCAACAACCAGCCATGCCATGCTCCAGGAACTAATTCCTTTGGCTCTATTTTACAAAATGTAAGCAATAATTGGACAAAAATAAGGGCAGGAGTTAAAAAAGAAACCAACCTGTTCATAAATGGCTTTGCCGGCTCCAGAAAAGTGAAGTTGGCAAAAACAAAATAGCCGATAACCCCTGCAAGCATAGCCAGAGGTAACGTCCAATTCTTCATAAACTTAAGCAAATCCATCTTTTCACTATTTATTTTGGAGTGCAAAATAAAAGAATTTAGTCCAAACACTCGTCTATTTTTCGGGTTTTGTGGCATGTTTCGAATAAAAAGCGCAAAACTTAAAGACAAAAGCCGAGTTTTCACTAAAAATCGCTACATTTGCACCTTAATTAATATGAAAACCGATAGACTTAAAATAATATTCCTGTTGTGTAGCCTGTGGCTGGTCCTCCCCTGTTTCTGCCTGGCGGCAAAGGGAAAGGATTTTGTAGTCGTCATTGATCCCGGTCATGGCGGACATGATCCTGGTGCCGTTGGCAGACGTGGAAAAGAAAAGAATATCAATCTGAATGTAGCACTGAAGGTAGGCCGGTTAATCCAAAACAACTGTAATGATGTAAAGGTGATATATACCCGGAAGACAGATGTCTTTATCCCTTTAGACCGTCGTGCACAAATAGCCAATAATGCCAAGGCGGATTTATTCATCTCCATACACACCAATTCTGTAGCCCGTGGAAGAACTGTACGGGGAACAGAAACTTATACATTAGGACTCCACCGTACTGAAGAGAATCTGGAAGTTGCCAAAAAGGAAAACTCGGTTATCCTAATAGAGGATAATTACAAGCAACGTTACGCGGGATTCAATCCGAACTCTTCTGAAAGCTATATTATTTTTGAGTTTGTACAAGACAAAAATATGGAGAAGAGTGTAAAATTAGCCACTCTTATCCAAAAACAATTCAAGAGCACAGCCAAGCGGATAGACAAAGGGGTACATCAAGCCGGATTTCTAGTTCTACGTGCCACTTCCATGCCCAGCGTTTTGGTGGAATTAGGCTATATCTCGACACCGGATGAAGAACAATATCTGCTATCCGATGCCGGAACGACAACCTTGTCCAACAGTATTTATAAAGCGTTCCTCAACTACAAACGTGAACATGACGCCCCCGCCAGTCGCAGCAGAGTACAAGAACAAGACTTGCCGGAACCGGAAAACAAACCGGAAGAATCAACGGCAGAAGAACAAACAGCGGAGCCTGACACTGCAACGGAATCTGACAAAGTTGCCAGAAATCCTCTGCCCGCCACGCGGAAAACAGCGACAGACATCCAAGCCCGGACAGCTGCCAAGCCTGTATTCAAAATACAGATTTTGGTATCAAACAAAGTATTACCCAAAGGAAGCAAGCAGTTGAAAGGTGTATCACCTGTCAGCTATTATCGCGAAAAAGGACTTTATAAATATACTTACGGAGAAAGTACCGACTATAATAAAATTCTACGTATGAAACGTAATATTACTCCTAAGTTTAAGGACGCTTTCATTATCGCTTTCAAAAATGGAGAGAAGATGAATGTAAACGAAGCCATCAAAGAATTTAAAAAGAATAGATAATATATAAAAGGTATAATTGAAATGACAAAAGAGGTAAAAATAGGATTAATAGGCATTACTGCATTGGCTATGCTGATCTTTGGTATAAACTACCTGAAAGGAATAAATATGTTCCAATCTGCCAACTACTATTATGTAGAATATACAAATATAAACGGATTAGCCGGATCAAGCCCCGTCTTTGCCAATGGTTACAAAGTGGGCACGGTGAGAAGCATCAATTACAACTATGCCAAACCGGGACATGTCACAGTAGAAGTGGAAGTGGACAAGGAAATGCGTATTCCCAAAGGAAGTGCAGGAGAATTAGTTACAGAAATGCTGGGGACGGTGAAAATGAACCTACTCCTTAACTTTCATTCTACAGAATACTATCAACCGGGTGACACACTGCCCGGTAAGACCAATGCCGGACTTATGGGAGCCGCAGAAGAAAAGTTAGTCCCTCAAATAGAGCAGATGTTGCCTAAAATGGATTCTATCCTGCACTCATTAAACAAAATATTGGCTGACCCTGCATTGGGTGCAACTCTACACAATGCAGAAAAACTGACGGCCAATCTGGACGTGGCAACACGCCAATTAAATATATTAATGCAAAAGGATTTTCCGCAACTCACAGGGAAACTAAACACAATTGCCGATAATTTCCTTGTTATCAGTGACAACTTGAAAGGGATTGATTATGCTTCAACCTTCAATAAGGTGGATTCTACTTTATATAATGTACAAATGCTGACAGAAAAGCTTAACCGCAAGGATAACAGCATCGGATTGCTATTCAATGATCCTGCCCTCTACCAAAATCTGAGTGCGACGACAGCAAATGCCGCAACATTATTGGAGGATTTGAAAGCGCATCCTAAACGTTATGTACACTTCTCCTTGTTTGGCAAGAAAGACAAGTAACAAATTTATCAATTTAAAAAGATTCTAAATAAGTCCACAAAACCATTTTCTTACCATTTTTCAGTAAATGACTGCAAATAGGGCAGAAATGCTATGTAGACTTATTTCATTTAAAATAAATAAAAGCTTATTTTAAATGATAGTCAACTAGAAATCAGTCAATTATCAAATAAAAAAGATGTTTCAGAATCCTTTAGATAAGGGTTTTTATAAGTTACTGAAACTAAAGAGATTACTCTTTAAAAATAAAAAGCAAGAAAAAAGCGATTTGTTTTTTCAGAAATTCATTTCGAAATTTGCACTGTAGAAGTTTCGCTTTTTATAATAAATGTTTCATATGATTGAAAACGATCACGTCGTTTTATGGGGGCGCTGTCTGAACATTATCAGAGACAACGTACCGGAAACGACCTTTAAAACGTGGTTTGAGCCCATCGTACCGCTTAAATACGAGGACAAGGCACTGACAATTGGTGTCCCCAGCCCTTTCTTCTATGAATTTTTAGAAGAAAAGTTTGTGGACTTGCTGCGCGCCGCCCTATATAAAGAAATTGGGGAAGGAACGCAGCTCATGTATTGTATCTTGACCGATAAAACGAATCATATAACTGTTAACATGGAGGGGAGCAAACGCTCGTCAGCACTACCCGCACAAACAGTTATACGAGATGGCAACAAGGCGCCCAATCCCATGCAGGCACCGGCTCCTCAAGATTTGGATCCACATTTGAATCCAAATTATAACTTTGAGAATTTCATAAAAGGAAACAGCAATGAGTTCTCACGGACGGTAGGAGAAACTGTAGCTAAAAATCCGGCAAAAACATTCAACCCTTTGTTTTTGTATGGACCATCCGGTGTGGGCAAAACCCACCTGACCAACGCTATCGGTACCCGCATCAAGGAATTATATCCTGAAAAAAGAGTATTATACGTATCAGCACATCTGTTTCAAGTGCAATATACCGACTCTGTACGCACCAATCATTTCAACGATTTCATCAGCTTTTATCAAACCATAGATGTTTTGATTATTGATGATATTCAGGAATTCGCCGGAGTAACCAAAACCCAGAACACGTTCTTCCACATCTTCAACCATCTGCACCAGAACGGCAAGCAGCTTATCCTGACTTCCGACCGCGCACCGGTAATGCTACAAGGTATGGAAGAACGTCTTCTGACCCGTTTCAAATGGGGCTTAGTGGCTGAATTGGAAAAACCGGATGTAGAATTAAGAAAGAATATCCTACGTAACAAAATACGTCGCGACGGCTTGAATATACCGGAAACTGTAATCAATTATATTGCTGAAAACGTAAATGAAAGTGTTCGTGAATTAGAAGGTATCATCAATTCGCTATTGGCCCAGTCCATTATCTTCAAGCGTGATGTCGATTTGGATCTGGCAGAAAGGATTGTACGAAAAGCGGTACGCTGCTGCGAAAAGAGCAAACCTGTCACAGTGGAAGATATCATACAGAAAGTATGCAGCCATTACGAGATAGAAGAATCTGCCATCCATACCAAAACCAGAAAAAGAGAAGTAGTGCAAGTACGCCAGGTGGCTATGTATCTGGCAAAGAAGCATACAGAATCCTCTTCTTCCAAAATTGGTCAATTAATAGGAAATAAAGATCACGCGACCGTATTACACGCTTGCAAAATAGTAAAGGACCAAGTGGAGGTTGACAAAGCATTTAAAGCGAACATTGAGGAAATTGAAGCTTCCCTCAAAAGAAAATAAAACCACAGAGGTGTGCAGAGAGTTCTTTATTTATTTCTCTCTGCACACCTCTGCATTTTTAAAGATTTAAAGCCCTCGGCAACTTATTTTTCAAACCTTTGCTTTTTCAAGGTTTCTTTTAACGTTGCAGACATATACTCATTATCCGACTTCTTGTATCTGACCTCAGTAAACACTTGAGCCAATGTTTCCTTGTCGTTTTCTTTAATAAACCGATGATTTTCCGGGAGTGATTCTTTATATCTATAGATACGATCAATATCCTCTTTTGTATAATCATGATATATTTCTTCATGCAAAATACCTTCTATGGGAAGACGATCGACTTGTGGAGGATATTCATCCGGATATCCTACCGTAATAGTAGCCACCGGCATGACCAATTCCGGCAGCTGGAGAATGTCAATGATTTGATCAGGATTATAAATCGTGGTTCCCAAATAACAAATACCTAACCCATGCTCCTCTGCCAATGTACAAAAGTTCTGGGTCACAAGCAATGTATCCGTAACAGCATTCAGAAAAGAAATGGGATTGTCATAACCTGGTTCCGCCTTACGTTCTCTGCACCATTTGCTAAAACGGTTGAAATCCGCGCAAAAAGTCAGTACAACCGGAGCACCAGTTACCATCGGCTGATTAAAATGAGCAGGTGCCAATCTCTCTTTCATCTGCTTATCGCGGGTTACAATCACACTATACAACTGCATATTCCCCATCGTAGAAGCACGGAATGCTTTTTCAAGCAAATCATTTAACAAAGAAACAGGAATATCTTCTTGCTTATATTTACGGATTGTCCGTCTATTCTTTATTGTTTCCATATATATTTTTCTTGCAAAGATAAAAAAAGAAAAGAGTAATAATGCTTTTTCCGCAAAATAATATATGCCGAGGATTGAATCTTTTCAGCTATTTAATCCTCCATCCTCCTCTTCCAAATTTTCAAAACAGAAAACTTTTATAAACAAGTAAACATATATATATTTTGATAATCAACGAATTAACAAAATATTTTGGACAACTTTCAAATTGTTGAAAACTTATTCGCTTTTTATTTTGTTAATTGGAAAAACATATATAGCTTTGCCGAAACTTTTGTTATAATGAGTTGCGGCTTCTACACTAAAACAACTTATTGATATTATAGTAAATCTAAAAATAAAAGTGGAAAGACAAACGTACACCTACGACGAAGCCTTTGAAGCATCTTTACAATACTTCAAAGGTGATGAACTTGCTGCAAGGGTTTGGGTAAACAAATATGCAGTAAAAGATTCTTTCGGGAACATTTTCGAAAAGTCTCCCGAAGACATGCATTGGCGCATTGCAAATGAAGTAGCCCGTATTGAAGCTAAATATAAGAACGGGTTAAGCGCACAACAACTTTACGAGCTATTGGATCACTTTAAGTACATTGTTCCACAAGGCAGCCCCATGACAGGTATCGGAAACGACTTTCAAGTGGCCTCTTTATCGAACTGCTTTGTTATTGGAATTGACGGAGCCGCTGATTCATACGGAGCTATTATCCGCATTGACGAAGAACAAGTACAATTAATGAAACGTCGTGGTGGCGTAGGACATGACTTGTCTCATATACGTCCTAAAGGCTCCCCGGTCAAGAACTCAGCACTGACCTCGACCGGACTGGTTCCTTTCATGGAACGTTATTCCAATTCCACACGCGAAGTGGCACAAGACGGACGTCGTGGTGCATTAATGTTAAGCGTATCCATCAAGCATCCGGATTCGGAAGCTTTTATTGACGCCAAAATGACCGAAGGCAAAGTAACCGGTGCTAATGTATCCGTAAAACTAGATGATGCCTTCATGCAGGCAGCTGTTAATGGCACCCCTTACACACAACAATATCCGGTAGATTCAGACCAACCTGTTTTCACCAAAGATATTGACGCTTCTGCTTTATGGAAGAAGATTGTCCATAACGCATGGAAATCAGCCGAACCCGGTGTGTTATTCTGGGATACCATCATCCGTGAATCCGTACCTGACTGTTATGCCGATTTAGGATATCGTACAGTTTCCACCAACCCATGTGGTGAAATCCCCTTGTGCCCCTACGATTCCTGTCGCTTATTAGCTATCAACTTATACTCATACGTGGTAAATCCTTATACAAAGGATGCTTACTTTGACTTCGACCTGTTCAAAAAGCATGTAGCATTGGCCCAGCGCATTATGGACGACATCATTGATCTGGAATTGGAAAAAATCGAGAAGATCATGTCTAAAATCGATTCCGATCCTGAAAGCGGGGAAGTAAAAGAAGCGGAGAAACATTTATGGGAAAAAATTTATAAGAAGAGCGGACAAGGCAGACGTACCGGTGTAGGTATCACAGCAGAAGGTGACATGCTTGCCGCTATGGGATTACGTTACGGAACGGAAGAAGCAACGGAATTCTCCGAACAAGTACATAAAACGATCGCACTGGAGGCCTATCGCTCGTCTGTCAACATGGCGAAAGAACGTGGAGCCTTCGCTATCTATGACAGTGAACGGGAAATAAATAATCCGTTCATCAACCGCCTGAAAGATGCTGATCCCGAACTGTATGAGGAGATGAAAAAGTACGGACGACGTAATATCGCCTGCCTGACCATCGCCCCCACCGGAACTACCAGCCTGATGACTCAGACCACTTCCGGCATAGAACCGGTATTTATGCCGGTATATAAACGTAGAAGAAAAGTCAATCCGAATGATCCTCAGACCCATGTGGATTTTGTAGATGAAACAGGAGATGCATTTGAGGAATATATTGTATTCCACCATAAATTTATGGAATGGATGACAATAAACGGTTACGATCCCACCAAACGTTATACGCAAGAAGAAATTGATGACCTGGTAGAAAAGTCACCTTATTATAAAGCTACATCAAATGATGTAGACTGGCTGATGAAGGTAAAAATGCAAGGACGTATCCAGAAATGGGTTGACCATTCCATCAGCGTAACGATTAATCTGCCCAATGACGTAGACGAAGCCTTGGTGAACCGCTTGTACGTAGAAGCATGGCGTTCAGGATGTAAAGGATGTACTGTTTATCGTGACGGTTCCCGCTCCGGAGTCTTGCTTTCGACCAAGAAGGACAAGAAAGACAAAAAAGAAGAACTTCCTCCCTGCAAACCACCTACGGTAGTGGAAGTGCGTCCCAAAGTATTGGAAGCAGAAGTAGTACGTTTTCAAAACAATAAAGAAAAATGGGTCGCATTTGTCGGCTTGCTGGATGGACATCCATACGAGATCTTTACCGGTCTGCAGGATGACGAAGAAGGTATCTCATTGCCTAAATCTGTCACCACCGGACGTATCATCAAAAATATTGATGAAGAAGGCAACAAACGATATGACTTCCAGTTTGAAAACAAACGCGGATACAAGACAACTATCGAAGGTTTGTCCGAAAAGTTCAACAAAGAATATTGGAACTATGCAAAATTAATTTCGGGTGTACTTCGCTGGAGGATGCCTATCGATCGTGTTATCAAACTGGTAGATTCCTTGCAACTTGACAGTGAAAACATCAACACATGGAAAAACGGTGTAGAACGCGCACTGAAAAAATATGTAACAGATGGCACCAGTGCCGAAGGACAAAAATGCCCTAACTGTGGCAACGAGACACTTGTATATCAAGAAGGATGCCTGATCTGCAAGACTTGCGGCACATCGAGATGTGGATAATGGTTTATTATATAATGTAACAGCACAAAAGTAAAAGCCTCTTCGTGATTCTCGTGAAGGGGCTTTTTAATATATAAACCCGGCCGATACTCCTTTTCAGTTTTCTATCTACTCCCTGCAATGCGGTGAAACCGTTCCACAATACGCTTTCCCAAATCCATACGCGTGCTATCCACTTTATGAATGGCAACAGGAGTCACTTCATCCTTATATTTAGCCTTGCCCACACGTATTTTCATCTTATCCGGATTACCAGAAATATTCACTCCGGCCTTAAATGGCAATGGTGACTTCAAAATAGATATATGATATTTAAAATTCATATCCAAGCCTTGCTCTCCTCCTATGGCGGCTTTATAACGGTCTATAGACACTTGGAAAGGATAAACAAGAACACTACCGTCATTGACCACCACATTAACCGAAATACTATCAAACACATTTTTCTTTTTATTCTTGAACATCAACATCTTTGAAATTTCGGCAAAAGTCTCACCGTCCATCAACACCAGGCTATCCCCTTTGATATACATGGCCGAACGCAAAGTTGGAATACGAATATTCATATTTGAATCCAGACGTGCCTCTGCAGCCACATCAAACCGGACCCTTCCTTTAAAAGACTTCAACATAGGTACAATGGTATCCATCGAAGGTATAAAATCTACCAGCTTAGCTATATTTATATCCTTGATTTTAAAGTCAAAACCTGTATATCCTCCTCTCACAGAATCTGCGCGATATACCATAACCGCCTTCATATCAGCGTCCAATGCACGCATCTCCAAATTCCTTAAATATAATGTGCGGTTTTTCAAATCCACCTTTCCACGTACATCGTCAAATTCCACCTTCTCAAACATCACTTTCTTTAAATCCGTCTGTAATTCAAAATCCAAATGATCCGGTAACATAAACAGTTTCATTTCTGTTGAAGACACTGTATCTGCCAGTGCTACAGATACTGAATCTTCAGGTAAAGAGAATGAATTGATCAATTGATTACAATCAATCATATTGGAAGAAACAGCCAAATGCGCCTTTAAGGTTTCATTTTTAGTCATCGCACGATATAATCCCGTCACCTCTCCGGTAGCAACCATGTCTGAATGCCCTATTTTCAAAGAAGCATTTTTTAATGTTATTTTCGGACCATCTATTGTTACAGCCGTCTTGCGTATCCGCAAAGGTAAACCAAATTCAGGAGTACGCACCAGCAAACGATCAAAGCCGACAATTCCACGAGGTATCCATAATGAATCATTTTTCTTTTCCAATTTCGCCTTAATGCCTGCCACACCCAATGCCAGTTTCGTTTCGTTGGCATTAAAGAAAAGAGAGTCCGTACGCATGGAAAGACTAATCACCGGCATTGCCGGATTTTGTTCCTCCGGAGCTAGTTTGCCTGTTCCAGCAGTCTTACCACTATATATTTTGATCGAATCCCCCACATTCGCACGCAATTTATTCATTTCCAATTCACATTGCAAAGTGACAATCTTTGTAGTATCCTGAGGATTAGTCGAAACAACCTTTGCCTTCATCCGGTCTATCTCTGAAGAAATTCTCTTACTTTTCAATATTATTTCCCTGATTTCCAGTTCAGCCTGCAAAGTCTCACTGTCACTGAATTTTAAATCGGCATCACCCAAAAAATTAAAATCTTTCGCAGTGTCTTTCAACTCAAAATCCTTTAAAGCCAATCTGCCCGCTAATTTAATACGCTCGAGATCCTGCTTTTTCAAAGAAGAGAGACGGCATTTCAAATTCAAGCCGGCATCCAATTTGCCACGGATAGTCACACTTTCCTGCAAAGGAAAGGTTTTAGCTAAAGCATCCAGATCAACAGCAGATTCAGTATGAAGCGTTATCAGTGGATCTATCAATAAATCCTCTACTTTTGCATCTGCCAAGATCTCTGTATCCGCTCCTTCAAAATGAAGAATTTTCAAGTTCAAAAAAGAAGGATTCCGATGCATCAAATCAATATATGATTCAAAATCAGCCGTAAAACTATCAATTCCATAAGGAAGTCCTTCATATCGGGCGGATGCGTCATTTATCTTTATATTCAATGATACCGCCGGAAGCTGTTTGTTCCCATAATTACCTTTCAATGTTCCATAGACTTTAACCTCCCCTTTTGCCGAAACTTGTCCGCGTTTCACATAAGCCTCGGGAATCATATTCATAACTGTCTCCATGGAAGGTGCATGTAATCCATACTTCAAATCCACGCCTACCCTTTTTGCCACCGTATCACGTTTTAATTCACCGTTAACATCCAGCCGGATACCATTTATAGTCAACGCTGTATTTTTCAAGGCCCACAATGACGTAACCCTGTCCACCTCAATATCAGTCTGCAAAGAAGCGGCTACTTTATTAATCAATAATTCACCTTGCTGCCAGAAAAGAAAATTTTTATTTTCAAATTCCACCCCCAAAGAAGAAACTCCTTTTGTCAGCACCAGCCTTAGACGCAAATCAGCATCATCGATACGTGAATAAATCTCTGTATTACGATCGTCAAAAATCAAATTGGCATGTTCTAATTCAATCTGGCGGATATTTATCTCACTATCAAACTTATTTTGTGAAACAGTATCTTTTTCCACAGCCAATGTATCCGAAGAAGTTTTCACTATCTCCCAATTCGCCTCACCGGTTTTATCCCGGTAAGCATAAACAGCAACATTCTTCAAAGACAGATTATGGACACTAATCTTATTTTTCAAAAAATAATCCAAAAGATTCACTGTCAACACACATTCCTTAAAGGTCAATAAAGAATCTGTCTTTTGCGGAAGACTATCATTCAACACCTTGGAAACCAAAAAACCTTCGTCAACTTTCAACCCAAATTGAGGAAAGGTAGAAAAGAAAGTCAACTCCACACTTTCTATCTTCAAATCAGCATCCAGCGAACGATTAGCAACATTCAATACTATCGGAGTTAATTTCTCCGGTGTAAATACACAGTTAATCACAAAAGCCACTACCACAAATAAAGTAAACAGCAAGGCTCCTACCGCAATGGCACTTATTTTTATTAATTTACGAATCCTTTTTTTCATACGATGCAAAAGTAATGAAAACAGCCGTGCTGTTGACCTTATTTCGTGTTAATACTATAAAACAGACCCATAAAACAGATAAAGGAAAAAGCTAGAACTGTGATTTCTGATTTTGAGATATGAAATGAAAGTTCTACTTTTGTTTCCCAAACAGAAAAAAATATGAAAGCAACATCTATGTATATTTATCTGGAAGGCGTCAGGTTTTTCGGTCATCACGGAGTCGATCCGCAAGAAACAATAGTAGGAGCTAATTTTACAGTCGATTTAAAACTAAAGACTGATTTTACCCACGCAGCACAAACTGATGAACTGGAGGGAACCATAAGTTATGCGGATGTACATGCAGTTGTCAAAGAAGAAATGAAAACTCCATCCAAACTTTTAGAACATGTTTGTGAACGCATAGGACAAAGACTTTTTCGTGATTTCCCTACAATTCAGGAAATAGCCATCCGGTTGTCAAAAGAAAACCCGCCTATGGGAAGTGATTGCAAAAATGTTGGAGTAGAAGTACATTATACACGCTGAGAAAAATTATCAGACCAATATCCGGTCACTTAATGATAAATAACAATGCCAACAACTCTGCCGACTAAAACAAAGAAAGTTGCTTTCTTCCTTCAGACTGATAAAAATTCATGGAAGCACTGATACCTAATGTTTCTATTTTACGATAAAAAGCCTCATTCAAATAGGGCGCATTAGGAGAGGTGCATTCAGAGCGGTCTTCAAAATAAGTTTTATACCGTTTGGTCATTTTGGGAAAAATCCGCTCTACTTTGTCATAAAAATAATCACGGGATCCCCGTCTTAAAGTTACCCCAAACAAAGGAAGCACATAGGACGCTCCCGCTTCGGCTGCCTTCTCCACTATCTCCTCAATGTCTTCTATAGAATCATTTATAAAGGGCAAGACAGGCATCAATGCCACTCCTGTATATATGCCCCGGTCGGACAATATCTTCATCGCCTTAAAACGCTCGGAAGATGCGGGTGCGTTAGGCTCCAGTTTTCGTGCCATCTCGTCATCAGCTGTAGTGACAGTAAAAGTAACGGCAGCATAAGTGCGTCCTATATCCTGCAACAGATCGGCATCACGAGTAACAAGATTGCTCTTTGTCATCACATGAACAGGAAAACGATGCCTGGCAATAAGTTCCAACGCCCCCCCTGTCAGCTTCATCTGTTTCTCCAACGGCATATAAGGATCATTCATTGAACCTGTACCAATGGTCGCTTTCCCACGTTTCGCCCCCAGTTCATGATCCAGCAATTCCAAGGCATTCTTCTTTACAGAAATATGAGAAATATCACCCATGCCATAGCAACAGCTACGTGTATCACAATAAATACAACCGTGTTGGCATCCTCTATACAGGTTCATGTTATAAGCAATACCCCAATAATTATCTTTACTTTTCAAACGTGACAGAATAGACTTTGTTTCAATAGACTTCACCTCATGAACATTCATTTACAGCTCCTTTTCTTTTTTGATCAAATTTCACCAAACAAAGATACGGGAATTATACTATAAAAAGAAATATAAAGAGAAGCAATTTAAAAGAGTTCCAACTGTGAGAAATGTTTTTTACCCAACAGATAATATTTCACAAGAATACTAAAATGAGTCCGTTCCGGAATTATTTCATCTGTTGATTTCATCATATTTTCTATACGAGAAGCAGCAAAAGAGTATCTTATATCCTCAAATTCCCTCCGCGCCTGCATTACAGCACGCGCATTCTCCCTATCCTTTTTCAGATAAAAGACAAAGGCAGCCACCCTATCCAATATACCACGTACAAAAAGAACATGTTCCAACTCTTTATCGGGCAAGTTCTTATAAAGCATCAACAGGTTGTTTCTGAAATTCAGAAAGGTCTTTCTCGGATTCTCTTTTTTCAACGTAGCCCCTCCTACATGATATACCACACTTTGCGGAATGCAGACAAGTTTTTTCCCCCGACTGCGCAAACGCCAGCACAGATCTATTTCTTCCATGTGAGCAAAAAAACGACTATCCAAACCTCCCGCTTCACGATAATCGGCCAGACGGATAAAAAGAGCGGCTCCCGTCGCCCACATCACCTCCGTTACCGTATCATATTGTCCGCAGTCCTTTTCAAGAACATCAAATATACGCCCTCTGCAAAAAGGATATCCATATCGGTCGATAAATCCTCCCGACGCTCCGGCATATTCAAAATATTCCTTGTTGTGCCAGCTTAACAGTTTAGGTTGGCAGGCAGCTATTCCGGAATGAGTATCCATATAATCCAGCAAAGGTTCCAGCCAATGCGGGGTAACCTCCACATCGCTATTCAGCAAAACCACATATTCTGCATCAACTTGTGTCAAAGCCCGGTTATACCCTTCGGCAAAACCATAATTCTGATCCAGTTCAATCAAACGGACTACAGGAAATTCCGTACGGAGCATTTCAAGCGACTCATCAGAGGAGGCGTTATCAGCCACACAAATTTCCACCCCCTCTCCTACTGAATAATCTATAACAGATGGCATAAACTCACGGAGCATATCCGCCCCGTTCCAATTCAATATGACAACAGACACCCTTTTCATTTCTTTTCAAACTAATGTCCAATGTATGGAACAGTTCAGACTAAAATACCTTTCAACGCCGTACCTTCTTCATTGAATTCTCCCATCCTTACACGAACCAACCGGTTATCCAATTGATCATCGTGATCCAACTCCACCCGGATATAATTATCAGTAAATCCATGCATAGGGGTTCCGGCCTTAGATTTTTCCATCAATACCCAAGCTTCTTTTCCTATATGAGAGGTATAGAACGCCTTTGTCTTCCCATCAGACAGAGCCAACAATCTCTGGCTACGACGATGTTTTTCCTCAGGACTCACCACGTAGTCTATTTTCAAGGCCTGTGTACCGGGACGCTCCGAGTAACTGAAAACATGCAACTGCGTCACATCAAGCCCTTCAATAAAACGACAAGCGTCTTCAAAATATTCCTCTGTCTCACCACGTGTCCCCACAATTACATCTACGCCAATAAACGCGTCCGGCATGGTTTCCTTAATTTTACGTATCTTGGAAGCAAACAATGCGGTATCATACCGACGTCTCATCAATTTCAACACATCATCGCTGCCCGACTGCAAAGGGATATGAAAATGCGGCATAAATGCACGTGAACGTGACACATACTCTATTATTTCATCCGTCAGCAAATTGGGTTCAATGGAAGAGATACGATAACGTTCAATCCCTGCCACCTGATCCAAAGCCTTTACCAAATCAAAGAAACTTTCACCGGTTGTCTTTCCGAAATCTCCGATATTCACCCCGGTAATCACAATTTCTTTCCCCCCTTCGGCCGCAGCCTGCCGCGCCTGTTCCACAATCTCTTCAATGCAGCCGTTACGACTACGACCACGAGCAAACGGAATAGTACAATAAGAACAGAAATAATCGCAACCATCCTGCACTTTCAGAAAATAACGAGTCCGGTCACCTCTGGAACACGAAGGTGAAAAACTACGTATATCTTTTGCAGCCGTTGTAATAGCCTCACCTTGAGAATGCTTTTTCAAATTTCCGAGATAATTCATCAACTCCCCCTTTTGCTCGGCCCCTAAAACGACATCCACCCCTTCTATATCAGCCACCTGGTCAGGTTTTAACTGGGCATAACACCCCGTCACCACCACGTATGCACCCGGATGCTGTTTGACCAAACGATGAATGGCCTGCCGACATTTCTTATCCGCAACTTCAGTGACGGAACAAGTATTAATAACACAAATATCAGCTTTCTCACCCTTACGCGCTGTACGTATGCCTGCTTCTTTCAGAGTTTTACCGATAGTTGAGGTTTCTGAAAAGTTCAATTTGCAGCCTAATGTATAATAAACGGCCGTTTTATCCTGGAAAATTGTCGTATCAATCATACTTTCTTATCTAATTAGAAAGCAAAGGTACACATTATTCTGCTTAAATTCTTTAGAATACCAATAATTATGCTTATTTTTGCACATTACATCAAAAATTGTGCAATGATCAAAGAAAACTTTATCAAGCTATATGAAAATAGCTTCAAAGAGAACTGGGATCTACCCTGTTACACAGATTATGGTGAAGATACCACGTTTACATACGGACAAGTAGCAGAAGAAATAGCCAAGATGCACTTGTTATTCCAATATTGCAGCCTGCGCCGTGGCGATAAAATATCCATTATAGGCAAGAATACCTCCCGTTGGTGTATCGCCTATCTGGCCACTGTCACATACGGAGCCATCGTAGTCCCTATTTTACAAGACTTCAAGCCGAATGACGTCCATCATATTGTGAATCATTCCGAATCCACATTCTTGTTTACCAGCGATCATATTTGGGAAAATCTGGAAGAAGAGGCATTAAGTGGATTACGGGCCGTATTCTCTCTGACTGATTTCAGATGTCTGCATCAACGTGACGGTGAAAGCGTCCAAAAATTCATGAAGAATATTGACGCAGCAATGAAAAAGAACTTCCCTGAAGGTTTCCAAAAGGACAATATCAATTACACGGAACTATCCAATGAAAAGGTCATGTTACTGAATTATACCTCAGGAACGACCGGATTCAGTAAAGGAGTAATGATTACAGGCAATAATCTGGCAGGAAACGTCACCTTCGGCATTCGTACAGGACTTTTAAAGAAAGGAGAAAACGTACTTTCTTTCCTTCCTCTGGCCCATGCATACGGATGCGCTTTTGATTTTCTGACCGCTACCGCTGTCGGCACCCATGTTACCTTATTGGGTAAAACACCTTCCCCAAAAATATTGATGAAAGCTTTTGAGGAAGTAAAGCCCAACCTTATTATTACAGTACCGTTAGTTATAGAAAAAATTTATAAGAATGTCATTCAGCCGCTCATCAACAAACGCAGTATGAAATGGGCGCTCAACATTCCTTTGCTAGACCACCAGATCTATGCACAGATTCGTAAAAAACTGATTGACGCATTAGGCGGACGTTTTAAAGAAGTCATTATCGGCGGAGCCGCCATGAATCCGGAAGTCACCGATTTTTTCTACAAGATAAAATTTCCATTCACCATCGGTTACGGCATGACCGAATGTGCCCCACTGATCAGTTATGCCCCTTGGAATGAATTTATTCCCAGTTCTGCCGGAAAGATACTGGATATCATGGAAGTACGTATTGACTCGGATGATCCTTATAACATTACCGGAGAAATACAGGTACGTGGCGAAAACGTAATGAAAGGCTATTATAAGAACGAAGAAGCTACCCATGAAGTATTTACTGAAGACGGATGGTTGAAGACAGGTGATTTAGGTACAATAGACGCCAACGGATTTATTTATATACGAGGCCGCAGCAAAACCATGCTTTTAAGTTCCAATGGACAAAATATCTTTCCTGAAGAGATAGAATCCAAACTAAATAACATGCCGTTCGTTCTGGAAAGTCTGATCATAGAACGCAACAAGAAATTGGTGGCTTTGGTATATCCTGATTATGAAAGCCTGGACAGCCTGGGACTCAACACACCTGAAAACCTGAAAACAGTAATGGATGAAAACTTGAAGAATCTGAATAAACTGGTGGGCAACTATGAGCAAGTGAGCAAAATACAACTTTATCCCACGGAGTTTGAAAAAACTCCCAAGAAAAGTATCAAACGCTTCTTATATAATAGCATTGCCGAAGAATAAACATGTTATAAAACATACTACTAATCAGCTAAATAGGTTGCATAACATAAAAAAGCAGAAAAAAAGTTGTTCTTTTTGGTACAACGTATTGAAAAAGTGTATACCTTTGCATCGTTTTAAGAAAGCAATGTTAGTATTACAGATTTAAAAAGCAAAGAAAATGAAAAAATTAGTATTTTTGTTCGTAGCATTCGTAGCTGTTTCTTTCGCATCTTGCGGAAACAAGGCTGCAAATAACAACGCTGAAGGAACTGACTCAGTTGCAGTAGTAGAAGAAGCTGCTGTTGTAGAAGAAGTTGTAGCAGATTCAGCTGCTTGTTGTGATTCTACAGCTGCTTGCTGTGACTCTACTAAGGCTGAATAATTTCAGTACGAACACTAGAGAGAGAATTGAAAGTCTGCCGTGCGAAAGCACAACAGACTTTTTTTTATCCGTATCTTTCCAGAAATTCACTCTTCTAATTCCCTTCTTTTAGAAACCAGCATTATAGAAAAAGCCCGGCTCTCACGAACCGGGCTTTTTCAGCATCATTTTATACTTTTAAGTATTTACAGATTATTCAGCAACTACTTCGAATGGAATTTCTACAGAAACTTCCTTGTGCAGTTTAACGATAGCTTTGTAAGAACCCACTTCTTTCACAGTATCTTTCACAACGATAATCTTTCTGTCCACCTTGTGGCCTAATTTTTCCAATTCTTCAGCGATCTGGATGTTGCTAACTGAACCGAAGATAGTACCTGTAGCACTAACTTTAGTTGCAATAGTTAAAGTTACATCCTTCAACTGTTCTGCCATAGCCTCAGCGTCTTTCTTAATCTTTTCCAATTTGTGAGCGCGTTGTTTCAACTCTTCCGCCAACATTTTCTTAGCTGAAGGTGAAGCAATTACCGCCTTACCAGTCGGAATAAGATAGTTACGACCGTAACCAGACTTTACAGTTACAATATCATTCTTGTAGCCTAAGTTTACTACGTCTTCTTTCAAAATTATTTCCATACCTATTCCTCCTTATTATTTCATCATGTCAGTTACAAATGGAAGTAACGCCAAGTGACGTGCTCTTTTAACAGCCTGCGCAATACGACGTTGGAACTTCAAAGAAGTACCTGTAATACGGCGAGGAAGGATCTTACCCTGTTCGTTCAAGAATTTCTTCAAGAATTCAGGATCTTTGTAGTCAATGTACTTAATACCACTTTTTTTGAAACGGCAGTATTTTTTCTTCTTAACGTCTACTGAGGGCGGAGTTAAATATCTGATTTCTGATTGTTGCTGTGCCATGATTAATCCTCCTTTTTAGTTGATTTAACATTTCTTCTCTTAGCAGCATATTCAGCAGCGTATTTGTCCATTCTGAAAGTCAGGAAACGGATAACACGTTCGTCACGACGGAAGTTAATTTCTAACTTTTCAATAACCTGCGGCTCTGCTTTGAACTCTACCAACTGATAAAAACCAGTTGACTTCTTTTGAATGGGGTAAGCCAGCTTCTTCAAGCCCCAGTTTTCTTCATTGATAATCTCTGCACCTTCTGCAGTCAGAATACCTTTGAATTTCTCTACCGCTTCCTTCATCTGAACGTCAGATAAAACGGGAGTTAAAATGAAAACGGTTTCGTATTGATTCATACTACGTTAATTAAATTATTAAATTAAAATTTCAAATGCGAGTGCAAAAGTAGGCATTTTATCTTAATCTACAAAGAGTTATCACTATTTTCTTAAAAAAATATAGTTTCACCTTACAATTAATCCGCCTTTTTGTATTTTTTATCTGTGAAAAACAAGTTATATCCACCAAGAATTGTATCTTTGCAAAGTTGTTTAAACAATAATTCCATGATAGAACAATTTAGCTTTGACATCCAATTAATATTTGCCATATTGAATGGCAAAGTGTCTGCCGCCATCAATCGGAAACTAAGCCGGAATTTCCGTCAGAACGGTGTGGAAATCACTCCCGAACAGTGGACTGTCCTTCTTTTTCTATGGGAAAAAGACGGTGTCACACAGCAAGAACTATGTAATGCCACCTTTAAAGACAAACCCAGCATGACCCGCTTGATTGACAATATGGAACGCCAGCATTTGGTAGTCCGCATTGCCGATAAAAAAGACCGGCGTACCAATTTGATACACTTGACCAAAACAGGCAGGGAACTGGAAGGCAAAGCACGTTTCATCGCAAACAAAACATTAAAGGAAGCATTACAAGGATTAACGCTGGAGGAGCTGAAAGTCAGCCAAGATGTATTAAGAAAGGTATTCACCAACATCAAAGACTAAAGTTTTTCAAGGTTTTCATCTTTTTTTCCTAAAATAATTTCCATGATAAGAGAATTATGCTTTAATTTGTACACAAGAATAAATATAATCTATTAATAAAATACACACATGAAAAGCTTACTTAAGAATTTAGGTCTGATACTGATGATCATCGGCGCCGCTATTTTAGTCGGTGTTTTCTTCACCGGAAGTGCAGCAATTAACGACAACGGTGTTTTAGGTGGAAGTGCCGCCCTTATCGTTATAGGTTTAATCGTATATATTGTATTAAACAAACGCATTGTTGATTAAAGTATATAGGAACAAGAATAAAAAAGCCCGGAACCATTCGTTTCGGGCTTTTTTATTTCGTCATTAATCAACCTTATTCAACTTCCGGAGTTATCAGTTTATAACCCTTGCCATGAATATTGATAATTTCGATAGAGTCATCTTCTTTCAAGTGCTTACGCAACTTAGTGATATACACGTCCATGCTTCGGGCATTGAAATAGTTATCATCAATCCAGATTGTCTTCAATGCGAAGTCACGCTGCAAAATCTCATTGGCATGTGCACAAAGCAAGCCCAGCAGTTCAGATTCTTTCGTTGTCAGCTTGGTCTGCTTGCCATCAATAGCCAGAATTTGCTTCTGAGTATCAAAAGTAAAACGACCGATCTTGTAGATATTACTTTCCTTATTTCTCTTACCACGTACACGACGCAAGATAGCTTCAATACGGAAAGTCAGTTCTTCCATACTGAACGGTTTGGTGATATAATCATCCGCACCAATCTTGAAACCTTCCAGAATATCCTCTTTCAATGTTTTAGCAGTCAGGAAGATGATAGGAATTTCAGCGTTAGCCTGACGAATTTCCTGTGCCAAAGTAAAGCCGTCTTTCTTCGGCATCATCACATCCAATACACATAAGTCATATTTATTCTTAAGGAAAGCCTTGTAGCCAGCCTCACCATCCGGGCAAAGTTCGGCCGAGTAGCCTTTTGCCTGCAAATATTCTCTCAATAGCATGCCAAGATTCTCATCATCTTCGCATAACAAGATACGCAATTTCTCGTCCATATTATTCATTTTTAAATAAAGGTAATACAATTATAAATTTAGTCCCTACATTCAATTCACTCTCAGCACGTATAGTTCCTTTGTGATCTTGAATTATTTTTTTCACGTATGCCAGTCCCAAGCCAAAACCTTTCACATCGTGCAGGTTACCGGTATGCACACGATAGAATTTATCAAATATCTTCTTCAGGTTTTCTTTCTTAATACCTATTCCATTATCTTGGATAGAGATATAAAGCTTACCCGATTCATTCCAAGTACGTATATTCAACAGCAATTCACCTTCCGTTTTTTTATATTTCACCGCATTGTCCAGCAAATTAAAAATAACATTCGTAAAATGCATCTCATCCACAAATATATCCGGATTTACCGCATCCAGGTCTGAAGTGATTTTACCATTGTATTTCTCTACTTTCAACGTGAAAGTATTGACCACGCCGGCTATCAAATCATTTGCATTCACCTCTTTCATCTTCAGCGTTGCCTTTTGCTTCTCGAACATGGACATCTGCAACACCTTTTCCACCTGAAAACGCAAACGCTTGGTCTCATCATTTATCACTCCGGATATATGCTGGAACATGGCAGGAGATTTTCCCACTGCCGGATCCTTCAACATCTGAGCTGCCAGCGAAATGGTAGAGATAGGTGTCTTGAATTCATGTGTCATATTGTTGATGAAATCATTCTTTATCTCGGTCAACTTCTTCTGACGGAAGATGATATAGATGGTAAAGATAAACGTCACAAGCAATACAAACGTGAAGATCAGTGACGGGATCATAAATTTAACAGAACTGAAGATGTAACTGTTCAATGTAGGGAAGTGAATATTTACTGTTGCCATACGCGCAGGAGGATCATTTTTAAATAAAACCTGCGGATAAGTATTTTCACTACCCTCTGTGGTATAATCCGGACAATGGTAAACTTCTGTTCCGTCACGATCTGTCACCGTGAAATGATAAGGAATATCAATCCCATTATTCAGCAGTTCTGTTTTCAAGAACAAATCCAACTGCTTAAAGTTGATCCTTTTGTTCAACGGTTTGTCACTAGCTGTATACAAAATGTTATAGACCACTTCGTCCAGCAATGCACGCTGGTACACATATCTGTCTTTAATTATCTCCTGCAAGGCTCTTGAAGTCTGCGGAATGTTCTTACCGGTCGAAATAATCGCTTTAGGTATATTAGAAGGCCGATTCGCACTGAACCTCATCTTCAATTCAAAAGTAGAATAACCATTCAACCCGTCGGAAGTTATGGAGTACTCATGCGTATGCGCTACCACATCGCCGCTTTCCTCTCCTTCCTTTTCCCCAGACTGTTCCCTGGATAACTGCGCTGCTTTTTCTGTGGCAATCGCATCATCCTCAAGGTACTTTTTAGTTTCCACCAACTCAATATTTCGACACGCCTGGACTAAACTGCGCTGAACAGACTCATCAAATTGTCCTTTACGCATTTTCACCATTTCTTCAATATAGCTTACCTGCAAATACAATAAACTAAGAAACGATAGTCCCATTACAATACCTAATACCCAAATAGTAGACTTTTTCATGTCAGCAAAATTAAAAGCGTTAAATCTCATTCCATAACAGATTAACCAAATTTAAACGGCCATTCTCTATAATTAACCGAAAAAGTCATTTAAGCTAAGATTCTGACTATTATAACAAATTTAACGCCAGTTGGTTTGCAAAAATAATAAAAAATTAAGTTCAAAACCAAATAACAAAGCTAAAAGTTTAAGTTCTCTTAAATAAAAAGAGGCACATTTTTAACGAAATGCACCTCTTCTAAGTATGAAATCTTACACTTTATCAATCATCTTTATTCTCTTTAGCCTCAAATTCCTTCATCAATTTATCTTGTACATCTGTCGGAACCAGCTCATAGCTGGCAAACTTCATAATAAACGAAGCGCGCCCACCTGTCAAGGAACTCAAAGAAGTGGAATAAGAAGACATCTCTTTCAGAGGTACTTTCGCAACCAGTTTTTCATAGCCACTTTCACTGCTCATACCCATAATCATACCACGACGGCCTTGCAAATCGCTCATCACATCGCCCATCTTATCACTGGGGACAAAAACCTCCACATCATAAATCGGCTCCAGAATCTTAGGTCCGGCATTCTTAAACGCTTCACTAAACGCATTACGTCCTGCAAGCATAAACGAGATTTCATTTGAATCTACCGGATGCATCTTACCATCATAGACAATTACCCGTACATCACGTGCGTATGAACCTGTCAACGGACCTTGTTCCATCCGGCTCATAATTCCTTTCAAGATAGCAGGCATAAAACGAGCATCAATAGATCCTCCCACAATACTGTTAATAAAGACTAATTTACCACCCCATTCCAAAGGTATTTCCTCGGTGCCCTTCACATTTATCTTGAATTCCTGACCATTAAACTTATACGTTTCGGGTACAGGCATTCCTTCATAATAAGGTTCAACAATGAGATGGACTTCACCAAACTGTCCCGCACCGCCTGATTGTTTCTTGTGACGATAATCGGCACGAGCTGCTTTAGTGATTGTTTCACGATAAGGAATCTTAGGTTCTTCGAACTTAATCTGCAATTTCTCGTTATTCTCCAAACGCCACTTCAAGGTACGGAGATGGAACTCACCCTGTCCGTGTACAATAGTCTGCTTCAATTCCTTGGATTGCTCCACTTCCCAAGTAGGATCTTCCTCACGCATACGGTTCAATATAACCATCATCTTCTCTACATCAGCCTCGTTTACCGGCTTGATGGCACGTGAATATTTAGCATTAGGATATTTAATGAAATTAAACCGGTTTTCACAGTCCTTGCCGTTCAAGGTATTTCCGGTCTTTACATCCTTCAATTTCACCGTACAACCAATATCACCGGCTACCAGCTCCTGCACCGGAATACGGTTGGCACCTGCACAAACAAAAAGCTGTGCTATGCGTTCCTTGGAACCACGGTCGGCATTAGTCAAGTCATCCCCTTCATGTACTTTACCGCTCATTACTTTAAAATACTGCACACCACCGATATGGGGTTCAACGGCAGTCTTGAAGAAATAGAGAGAAGTAGGTCCATTGGCATCGGGAGACACGGGAACACCACGCGTATTGTGAACCACAGGCATATCGGATACGAAGGGAACAACATTGCCTAAGAATTCCATCAGACGACGGACACCCATATCCTTGCCTGCACATACGCAGAATACAGGGAACATGCCACGTGCAGCCAATCCCTTACGGATGCCTTCACGCATTTCATCTTCGGTCAACGATTCCGATTCAAAGAATTTCTCCATCAATGTCTCGTCATTTTCAGCAGCAGCTTCCACCAAAGCCTTATGCATCTCCAATGCCTTTTCTTTTTCGGAATCAGGAATTTCTTCAATGGTAGGAGCACCTCCTTCAGGACCCCATGAATATTTTTTCATCAACAGTACGTCAATAAGTTCATGGAAATTAGGACCTGTTTCAAGAGGATATTGCACGGGAACTACCTTGGAACCATAAATGCTACGCAATTGTTCGAGCACATTGTCATAATCACATTTCTCATTATCGAGCTGATTAACCAAAAAGATAACCGGTTTGCCCAATTTTTCCGTATAGCGGAAGTGGTTCTGAGTTCCTACTTCGGGACCATATTGCCCGTTCAATAACAATATAGCAGTATCGGTTACATTCAGCGCGGTTATGGCAGCTCCTACAAAGTCATCACTACCCGGACAGTCAATTATATTTAGTTTTTTTCCGTTCCACTCTACATGATAAACGGTAGAGAACACTGAATAACCATATTCTTGCTCTACCGGAAAATAATCACTAACCGTGTTTTTGGCAGTAATTCTGCCACGACGTTTTATAATACCACTCTCAAAGAGCAAAGACTCTGTGAGGGTGGTTTTACCTGAGCCATCATTGCCAAGAAGTGCAATGTTTTTAATTTCGTTAGTCTGATATACTTTCATGATATCTAAGGTTTAATTATTAACAAACGGATATGTGTTTCATATCTCCTAAAAATGTGGAGCGCAAATTAGAAAATAAAGAGAAAAAAAGCAACTTAAAGAGAGGTGTTACTAAACTATGTTTTACGGCACATTATTAAGAAACCATAGTTTTATGGCTTCACATTCTTGGGGTTAGTAGGCTTTCATTTGTCTGATAAGCCCTTTTTTTATAGCTTTGCTGAAAATTCTAAGTTTATGGCAGGTATTTATCTTCATGTCCCTTTTTGCAAACGACGTTGCATTTATTGCGATTTCTTCTCTACGACTCAAAGCGAAAGAAAAACAGCTTATGTGCATGCACTATGCAGTGAACTGGAAATGCGGAAAGAATACCTGGGCGGTGAAACGGTTGAAACCATTTATTGGGGAGGAGGCACTCCTTCTCAGCTTGACAAAGAAGACTTTGAGACTATCTTCTCCTATATATATAAGAACTATTCCATCGGCAGTCATCCCGAAATAACCCTTGAAGCCAATCCTGACGATCTGAGCCCAGAGTATATCGCTATGCTACGCACCCTCCCCTTCAATCGGCTGAGTATGGGCATTCAGACTTTTAACGAATCCATATTGAAAGTACTGCAACGCCGTCACACCGCCCGGCAAGCCATCGAAGCTTTCCAAAACTGCCGTGCCGCCGGGTTTCAGAATATCAGCATTGACCTGATGTATGGCCTGCCCGGAGAAACCTTGTCAACCTGGCAACAAGATTTGGATCAAGCCCTTTTATTACACCCCGAACATCTATCGGCCTATCACCTGATATACGAAGAAGATACCGTATTGTGGAAGCTGCGTGAACAGCATAAAGTGGAAGAGGCGGACGAAGACTTAAGCGTTTCCTTATTCAGCACACTGATAGACCGGCTGACCTCCGAAGGGTACGATCATTATGAGATTTCCAATTTCTCGCTGCCGGGCCTTTACTCACGCCACAATTCCAGTTACTGGACAGAGAAAAAGTATTTGGGCTGCGGCCCTTCCGCCCACTCATACAATGGCGTTTCCCGCCAATGGAATGTCGCCTCACTGGATACCTATATAAAAGGAATCTCCGCAGGGACACCCGTTTTCGAAATAGAAGAATTGGATTTATATACCCGGTATAACGACTTTGTCATTACCCGCATCCGCACGGAATGGGGTATGCCACTGTCAAAGCTACGTGATGAATTTGGAGAAAAGTTGTACGACTACTGTCTCCGCATGGCTGCTCCGCATTTAAAGCAAGGTACATTAGAACTTGTCAATGATGTATTGAGACTCACCCGCAAAGGCATCTTTATTTCTGACGGGATCATGAGCGACATGCTTTGGACAGACTGAAAAGAATCATCATTCAGGCTCACCTGCAAAATCAGAGAGGAAGTGTGCATAACGGATTGGTACACTCACAGAATAGAACCTCAACAGGCAGTGTACTAAATAATTCATATCAACTCATTTAGTACACTGCCATTCCTTCCCCTAACATTTGAATTATTGATCCCCCAATGAAATTTGGAAAGGAGAAGCCGGCAAGCCGGCCATATTTCTCAAATTCGCATGAACCGGATTATCATCCCAACCATAACGTACCGTCACTGGATGAGGGATATCTTTATGCCATACTGCCACCTGATTCCCATTGACGACAACTGCTTCCGCCCATTGAAAATGTCCATCGGCACCAGCTATCGCAAATCCCGTCAATTCATCTACCGCCCGTAATTTATCAGTTCCCGCTTCAAAAGAAAGAATAGCCTTTCCTTCATGATTGACAGTCATGCCCGTACACATGGGCCCGTTGTGCACACTCTTTTTATCACCATACACCCCTCTTTTCGCCAACAGGGAGATACGTCTTGCCAGTTCTTTTTTATTCAATGGATGAATATCGTTCCACTCGCCTAAATCAATCGCTACCGCCAAAGCTGCATTCGGGACTTTCAACGCTACTTGCCGTTGCGCTTCACGCAAAGCCGCCCAATTACTTTCTACCGGCTCCGGATGTGTCTGCATGAAATTGGCCAGCTGTACAATGAAGAAAGGCAATTCTTTATCAGCCAGTTTCTCACGCCAGTCAATAATCATGGCAGCCAGCAATTCCTCATATTCATTAGGACGGCCCGTATTCGTTTCTCCCTGATACCACAACGCACCGGTAAAGGCCAGATTACGCAGAGGAGAAATCATGGAATTATACATGCCGGTAGGAACATTCTGAAAAGAGACACTGTTGGTGCGTGCAGGCATCTCACAGCCTAATTGATATTTCCAGCGGCTGGACAAACGGACTGTATCTGTCCCCCATGCCAGACAATAAGGTTTATCGGGCACAAAACTGGCGGCCCCTCCGTAATTAATCAGCCGGACAGTCACCAGATTCTCACCGGGTTTCAATATAGAAGCCGGCACCCGATAAATACGCGGCGGATACTGATAGAAAGTGTTACCTACAAAAATCCCGTTCACAAACACCGAATCGGCATCCACCATGCACCCCAAACGAAGAACGGCCTCTTTTCCGGCTTGTTCCGCTGATACATTCACTTTCTGACGGAACCAATGAGAGCCACACACCGGATATCCATTCTTTCTTCCCCATTCCTTGGAAAACATATCTACTGTCTGCCAGTCCGTATCATCCAGTTCCGGACGATTCCAGCATATCCCGTCATGAAGTCCCCGGTCTCCTTTGTACAAAGCGGTATCCCAAAAACGGTTCATCATCTGTCCCGAACGGTTGCACAACTCACGATACTCATCCGAATTAAACAAATCACGCTCGTGCAACTGACGCGGAAACTTCTGCAAGGCCTCCTCACTCATCCAAGCCTCGACGGAACTTCCCCCCCAACTGGAGTTAACAATGCCCACAGGTACTTGCGTCTCCCTATACATCTCCTTGGCAAAGAAATAAGCCAAAGCAGAGAAGGAAGGAGCCGTTTCTTTAGTCAGCGGCATCCAGTCTGCCCCCGACAGATCGTCTTTAGGTCCATGCAAATCATTGCCTAAAGGAATCTTCACATACCGTATCATCGGATTCTCATCCCTTGCTATTTCCTCGGCAAATTTATCAGTCACCCGTCCGGCGGTCAATTCCATGTTGGACTGTCCGGAGCAAAGCCAGACATCACCCACTAGAATATCTTTCAACCGGATATCATTCACGGTCATTTCAAAAGGGCCGCCTGCCTTCATGGGAGGCAGCTCCACCAGCCACTTACCATCTTCCCCGGCTACCGTACTGAATTTCTTCTTTTTAAAAACAACGGTCACATTCTCTCCTTTATCGGCATTTCCCCATATTTTAACGGGCCGCTCACGTTGCAATACCATACCGTCCGATAGGATGGCAGGCAATTTCACCTTTGCTTCGGTCCATGCGGAAAATGCACAAAGAACCGACATTACTAAAGCCAACTTATATTTCATTTTTCTTATAAAGTTAAAAACCGTAATTTATTTATTGAACCCACTCTCAGGACATTCATAGTTCGAGATTTCCAACCGGAAGCGTTTCATATCCTCCAACTCGTGTACCGGACGTTCTATGCCGGCCGGAACAGGCATCCCTGAGAAAGTCTGGAAATAAAGCAGACAAGCATCTTTCCACCACACAGCGTCACGCATCTGGATTTTCAATTTCGACTGCACTTCCCCGAACCGGCGTGCATCTACAAAAGGTTCCACACTGTCCCATACTTCCTGAAAACCACGTACCTGCCGCACACCTCTATCGTATGCATGGCACAACTCCCCCCAAAGCGTACGTCCGCTTTTCATCTGATGATGCCAAGGCACATGATGGAACCAAAGCAAATAAATCTCGGGGCAAGTTGCCTTGTCATTGTAAATTTGACGAAGTGAATCGGGATACTGAGAAACGGCATCACTCCCTTTGCTGCTACGGTCGAAACCGATTCCCTCCTTATCTGCCTTATGATAATAAGAAGGTAACCAGTCCGGACGAGCACCGGGCACACTACACCACGGTTCAGGCCCATAATGGTGCCCCCATGCAAACTGATGATGCAGCCCCAACGGCATCATATAATTCACCACCGCCTCCCGGCTCTGCAACATCATCTCTTTGACCGGACGGACAAATGCCGGCTGGGAAGTAAACGTCTGCCGCAACCACTCATCCGCAATCCGGTCTGAAGTCAGCGACGGATTCCATGCCAACCGCCCGAAAGCATACCAGTTGGCTTGTGCAAAATGGTGTCCGCACCAATTCACATCCGTACCGATGTTTGCCACACCCGCCGCAGCTTTTAACCTATCCGGACGTACTTCACCGAAAAACTCCTCCCATAAAGGAGCCAAATAGGCCAGATGATTGGAAAAGCCTAAATACTCCTGAGTGATTTGAAACTCCACCATCATGGGAGTCCGCTTCATAGCTGTGAACAAAGGGCTGTAAGGTTCGCGAGGCTGGAAATCTATCGGTCCGTTCTTTATCTGTACTATTACATTGTCATGAAACTGCCCGTCCAAAGGCATAAACTCCAAATAGGCCTGCTTGGCACGGTCACTGTCGGTAGGACTATAGACAAACGCCCTCCACATCACGATTCCTCCGTAGGGTTTCAACGCATCCGCCAGCATATTCGCTCCCTCGGCATGAGTACGCCCGAAATCACATGGTCCCGGCTGCCCCTCCGAATTGGCCTTTACCAAAAAGCCGCCAAAATCAGGTATCAACGTATAGATTTCTTTCACTTTCCGCCTCCACCACCGGATGACCTCCTTGTCCAACGGATCTGCCGTATCCAACTTGCCCAACTGGATAGGAGATGCAAAATTAACCGATAAATAGACCTTTATACCATAAGGCCGGAAGACATCAGCCAATGCCTTGACTTTCTCCAGACTGGAGGTTGCCAGCACTTGGGGCGAGGCATTGACATTATTCAGCACTGTTCCATTAATACCCACAGAAGCATTGGCACGGGCGTATGCCTCGTAACGTGGTGACAAAGTTCCGGGAAGCTCTTCCCAATTCCACAAAGAACGACCGGCATAACCACGCTCCACCGTACCATCCGGATTATCCCAATGGTTCAAGATGCGAAGATCATACACAGGTTGTTCAGTAGCCGACAGAGGTACTGTGACCTGCCCCGCCGCCTGCATACGCAACAGACTATAAACACCATAAAGCAATCCTGCCTCGGTGGATGAAAGAATACGGACCTGATGTTCCGAAGAAGTGATGGCAAACCCATCCCCCTGCCCTGTCCTCTTTTTCTCCAAAAGTACAGGCTCTCCCTTCCAGGCGTTTTTCAACTCAGCAATGGCAATGGCTATGGTGGGTGACACTTTTCCTTTATATATAACTTCCACCTCCGCACCTTCCGCCGGGCGCATCACCGGCAACCACAAGCGGCTGCCGTCTTCTTCTGCCGGACGGGCATTGTCCGGTCGTGTACCGGCCTGCAACATTCCTGCCGCCAAGCACCCGCACATCATTCCTATCCAAACTGTCAATCTGATGTTTTTCATTGTCCATTCAGTTTATTTCTCCGGCAAGGAGATTCGTCCATAAACAGATAACTATCCTCATAACCGCCATAATCCACCACAATCTTTTCAAATACGATGGCAGGCTCCACCGGTTTCAGAACCAATGTATAGGTTCCGTCCGCACGGTCGGGCAGGCTCAACTTCACCCGGGTCTTCACTACCCGACGGGCCACTGTGGGATACAGTACACGATATACATTATCCGGATGCTCGTTCAACTCCGCATTGAAACAGACAGTCTGCTCCTCCCCTCCTTCAAAACCTACCGTGTAGCGATGACCTTCCCGTCTGAGGAAGGGCAGGGTGGATTTCACAATGACATACACATTTACCGTATCTACTTTTTGCGGTATTTTCATTTTATAAGAGAGCGAAGCTCCCTCAGCAGACTGTGTATAAGGCATCAAAGCCACTCCGCTCAGCGTACGTCCCATGTGCGGTATGACTGTCCAAACGGTCTTCGGTGCCACGGATGATGCAAAGTAATGCTCCGCCTCCATGGAAACCACCCCTTTGTCACCGGCAAACAAATATCCTCCTACAGCCTGTTCCGGTTGCTCTATCCGGTAAACTTCCGGCAAACGGTCGGCAGGGAAATCATCGTTCCACGAAGTATAGCCTATATGTTTCTGCGTCATCATTCCGTTCCACTTGCCTCCCGACATTTCTTCGTTGTATTCCCTGCACAATTCCGCATCGCGCCTAAACGCCTTCTCCACCTTGTCGGCCCACTCATTCGCCTGCGGATTGTTCTCCTGATACAATTTGTGATTCATGGCTTGTGCATAGTACATTTCATATAGATTGGCCATCGCCTGCACAGGAAAAAGAATCAGTTGGCGATAAGCATCCCTGTAAGCGGTATCCAGTTTCAAATACTGCCGCAAGGCTTCCGCCTCCAGCTTCACATACTCATCGGCCACCTGCCTCCATTCCCCCGAAGCCAAGTGATAAGTATCCTTATCCAGCATCTCGGGAGTCACGCGTCCATTGTACTTGCAATACAGGTTCAGGATACGCATGGCCTCATCCGCCTGTTCCTCACCGAACTGTTGCGCACAAAACGCCCGTGTATGCTCCAACAGATTCCCTGCCGCATAGCGTTCCGGATTCCAAGCCATATTCATAAAAAGAGTGATAGGATACTCCATCGGCTTCAAATCACCCACATTCAATATCCAAAGCTTATCCACCCCATAGCTGTAAGTCAACTGAAGCTGTTCCCACATATTTTGTATAGGAGTTACATTCAACCATTTGGAATTACGGGGAGCCCCCACATAATCTACATGATAATACATCCCCCATCCGCCGGAACGCTTCCGTCCTTTGGCATCCGGCAACCGGCGCACATCCCCCCAGTTGTCATCACTCAGCAACATAATCACATCATCGGGCACACGGAGTCCCATGTCATAATAGCGTTGCACCTCTTTATAAATAGCCCATACCTGCGGACGTTTCTCTGGCGCTTTTCCCGTCACCTCCTTGATAATACGACGCTGATTCCGGAATATCTTCTCCATCAGGCGCATGTTTTCCTCATCACGCGGCACATATTTGTCATCTTCTCCTTCCTTTCCACCCATCGGAGTATCACCGTCACCTCTCATACCAATGGTAATCAAATCTTCCGTACCGGCGGCACGCTCCATACCTTCACGGAAAAAACGGTCAATCACCTGCTGATTGGAAGCATAGTCCCACACCCCATATTCGCTACGCTTCCTTACCCATTCCTGATGATTGCGTGCCATAGGCTCATGGTGTGAGGTTCCCATTATAATCCCCATCTCATGGGCGGTCTTGCTGTTCTCCGGATCATCCGCATAAAAGCTCCACCCCCACATGGCAGGCCACATAAAGTTACCGCGCAGACGCAGAATCAGTTCGAACACACGGGCATAAAAACGATGATCACCATAATTCGTGCCATAAGTGTGCTTCACCCATCCGGTCAGGCAAGGAGCCTCGTCATTCAAAAAGATACCCCGATACTTTACCGCCGGTTCTCCCGCCGTATAACTTCCACGCGTCATCGAAAGATTCTGCCGGGGCATCACCGGCACATCCGCCCAGTCGTACCACGGCGAAACACCAATCTGTTCCGAAAGCTCATAAATCCCATAAATCGTTCCGCGTTTGTCACTTCCCACAATGACGAGCGCCTCATCCACTCCGTTCAAGGGAGCAGATACCACGGTCATCAGGTATTTCTCATTCTTGCCCTCCAGCAACGAAGCATCTATCTTTTTCGCCTTTACCAATTCCCGGATATAACGGCTTTTCAACGTACCTATCATAATCATGCGCTTTACACCGGGAGTATAGCATAACCCGGCATCCCGGCCACTCACCCGTTTAAAGTCATTCTGAAGATTCCTTACTGCTATCATCACACCGGCATCCTCCTGCTCGTCCACCAATATTTCATTGGCCACTCCGTTTTCCATCAGTGTGAAACGTTCGGGAGCCAGCCGGTCGAAAGTAATCCCTTTATGATCTATAGCTCCTACATTCAGGCACAAGGTGGAGAACAAGAATATCCCCACACATTTTTTTAGTTTCATTCTATTCACTTTTTAGTTACCGTACTCAAAATAATCTATATCCACATATCCTCCCAAATCTTTAGTAGCATAATTAAAAATAGCAAACTTGCTTCCCATAAAGAATTTGGTATAATCAAAAACCATTTTACAAGGCTCCCCTATTCGTTTCCACGTTTTCTTGTCATAACTGTAGTAAAAAGTGGCTTCATCTTTTTTATCGGCAAAGTCGCCCTCCATACGAAGATAGACCACCTCTTTCTCACAATCTATGCGTTCTTTCTCCAGCACTTCCACAGCAGTCACCCTTTTTTCCCGATCCGAAAGACTGACAGACTGATGTGACATCACCCACTGCTTTTTCCCGTTTTCCATGACCACTGCCAGCACTCCGGACAACCCATTGAAAGCACTGAAGCCCGCAACATCCCCTTCTTTCATCTTCGAGACATCCATAGCTACCACACCGCTGCATTTCGGCCCGCTCATACGCTGAGTCAAGGTATTGGGAGCCAGAAACAGATTATCCACCACCCTTCCGGTCCTCAACCGCAGGAAACCCGGACGCTCTGTCAGCGACCAGCAATCGTCCAACGGATTATGGTTCCACTGCCAGTTCAAGCTCAACCGGCCGGTGTCGAAATCATCACTTCCCATGATACTTCCTTTACACTCCTCTCCGGAAGCAGGCATCTCCATACACTCGGGCACACGTCCGTCCGCATCACCCAGTATCGGCCAACCGTCTTCCCAGCGGCAGGGCATCAATGTGGGCACACGCCCTATGCCGCCCCTATCCTGAAAAATAAAGCCATACCAGTTTCCGTCAGGAGTATCGACTATACAGCCTTGTCCCACGCCACCATATCCTTGAAATTCGGTTTCTAAAATCACCTTTTTCTCATACGGACCGGTTATCTGGTCGGCACGATAGCACACCTCACGACGTAACCGTCCGGGAATGCTCCAGTCCATGGAAATCATCATCACGTAATATCTGCCGTTATGCTTGAATGCCTGACTTCCTTCCAAAAGTCCCTGCTCGTCGGCATCCCGCTCGAATATCTTTTGGTCTATACCTCCCGGCTCCACATCGCTCAGGTCGCTCTTGAGCTGACGAAGTTGTCCGGTGCCATAAAACAGATAGACCTTGCCGTCATCATCAAAAAACAAAGAAGCGTCATGATGATGAGGCGGACGGGAGACTAATGTCCATTCGCCCGCCGGATCTTCGGCGGTATAGATATAACCACGATGAGGTTCATCATTGGGTGAGAACCATACATAGAACCGTCCGTCATGATAGCGGATGCTGGAGGCCCATTGTCCGCGACCATATACCGTACCTTCCTTCAAATCATAACGGGGCAAGTCAGTAAGCCGTTGAAACACATAACTGATCGTTTCCCAATGCACCAAGTCCTTTGAACGCATCACCGGACAACCCGGCATCAGGTGCATGGTGGTGCTTACCAGATAGTAATAGTTTCCCACCCTTATCATGGAAGGGTCAGGTACATCCGCCTCAATCACCGGATTATGGAACATTTCCCGTTGTTGTGCAAACGCCCCCGACAAACCAATGATCCAAACTATAAAAACAATGATCTTCTTCATCTCTTTTTCTACTTTCTGTTTTTGAACAAATGAGGCACGAACCGGTACAAGCAACGACGCCATGTCAACCACTCGTGTGCTGTGCCCTGCGATTCGTAATAGTCCACATGAATACCTATTTTGCGCAAAGACTCCGCCAGTTTTCGGGTACCGAACTGCTCTTCCGTTCCGCATCCCAAAAACAAGTAATGTACCTGCTTGTTAAACTTGCCGGCATCAGCAAACACACCGTCAAAGCAAGTCTTCACATCCAGTCCGAAGATAGCACCGCTGAATGCGCCAATATACGAAAACTTGTCCAGATGAGGCAATGTGGTAGTGAGAGTCTGATGACCACCCCATGACAATCCTGCCATTGCACGATGTTCACGATCAGTATAAGTCCGGAACGTCCTGTCAATCATCGGTATCAAGTCCTCCAGCATCACCCTGTAAAAAGAGGCACCATACAAAGCTCTCTCCTCATTCACATCCTTCCCTTTGCGAGGAATAAAAGGAGCTTCCACATCCCCACTGTCCATCACAACAAGCATCGGCACACATTGCCCGGAGGCTATCAGGTTATCCATGATATGTTGCATACATCCCTGTGCCGACCAGCCCGTCTCATCCTCGCCCATGCCATGTTGCAGGTAAAGTACCGGATAACGTTTTTTCACCTTGGTTTCATATTCTGCCGGAGTATAGACCATGCAACGGCGGAATTCCTTTTTGGCTTCCGAATAATAAGTACACGAGCGCACCTGCCCATGAGGTACTCCCTGCTGAGGACGATAGTAATCACCTGCCACTCCCTCGGGAACCTCTATCCCACTCGCCATACGGCAACAACCAAAGAAAGTGTAACTGGACGGATCGGCCACCTGCACCCCGTCCGCTATCAAGAAATAATAATGGAATCCTACGACCAACGGATCGGTCTTCACTGTCCAGAAGCCATCCGCGTCCTTCTGCATGTCATACTTCTTACCGCAACAGTCCACCTGAAGCCTTCCGGCTTGCGGAGCATAAAAACGGAAGTGGGCGCAACGCTCCTCGTCCAGCCGCGGATACTCGTAACCCGGAATGTTGGTAGATGCGGCCTGCGTCCTGTCTTTCACCTCTTGCTCTGTCATTTCCTGCCGGCTGAATTTCCACCAGTCAAAATGAAACAATTCACATCCTTTCCTGCCTTTGAACACAAAATAGACATCATGCACACCCGTCACAGGAACCGTCACATCCGCCTCTATGCTTGTCCAGCATTCCCATCCTCCGGTATGAGGAACCCTCGTTTCAGCTATCAGCGTCCCGCCGATGCTGTCGGTCCTGACTTCTATCCACCCACCGCGAAGGGCACTGGCAACAGACACACAAAGACACTTGGGCGACAAGTCTTCAAAATCCACCTCGCGTACCTTTATATAATCCCCGTCATGAATTCCGGATACATACACCCCCGTCTTTGCATTCCATTCCGATTTTACTCCTTCGGAGAAAGCTATCGTTTCCGCCTCCACACGTTGATAAGGAGTCAGTGTGCCTACCGGCGACACCCCTTCTGTCGTCGCATTAATTATCGGGAAAGTACCATCGGGGTTGTAACTGAACTGCTCCACTGCCACGCTACGTCCGAAACCACCTCCACCGGGTAATTTCCCAGTGTGATAAAAGAAATAAGAATTACCTTTGTAATCCGTCACTCCACAGTGATTGGTAAACGAACCGGTATCTTGCAATGGCATAATTTCTCCCATATACTTCCAAGGTCCTGTCGGAGTGTCACTCATCGAGTAAGCGATGTGTTCGGGTACTCCGCCGGCTGCATACGACAAATAATATGTACCGCCACGCTTGTGCAACCACGGGCCTTCCGTATAAATATCCTTGTATTTCTTTCCTTTCTCCCGTTTGTCCGGCCCCGGAGAACCAAAACTCTCTATAGTCTGCTCCACCTTGGACACCTCACCATCCAGCGAAACCATATCGGCATTCAGCCTGGCATAGTAAACATTCGGATTTCCCCAATATAGATAAGCCTGCCCGTCATCATCCACAAAAACCGTGGGATCAATAAAATCCCAGCTACCTTCGTAAAGCGGTCTGCCGATAGCATCCTTAAAAGGGCCGGTAGGCGAATCACCCACCGCCACACCGATAGCCATCGTGTTTGTCAACTTGGAATGCAGACACACATACCAATAGAATTTCCCGTTGCGTTCGATACATTGAGATGCCCAGGCACGATCGTCCGCCCAGTCGAAAGATTCGATGGCAAGCGGAGAACCGTGATCGGTCCAGTTCACCATATCCTTAGTAGAATAGACGCGCCATTCCTGCATCCAGAAAAAATCGGCATGGTCCTCATCGTGTCCCGTGTAAACATACAAGGTGCCATCGTGCACCATGGGTGCCGGATCTGAAGTATAGCAAGTCTGCACAATCGGATTCTGCGCCTGCAACACTCCGGCAAGCAGCAGGGACAAGCCGCTCATCATACATTTCCGGATACCGGATAAATCACATTCAAGTTTCATATTCATGGTATTAAATTCACAAGGTTGTTTTTACGTTCCGTTCTTCACGGCTCAACAAGAGCAAAGGTAAAGACATCTGCTTTATTTTCGGGCGAGACTATGTTACATAGTCCTTTTCCCATGTTACAAACCCAGCCTATTATGGGATGGAGTATAGAAATTACCTCCTTTTTATTAGGCTATATATATTTTTTTGAATTATTTTTGTGCACCTGAATCAATCTGAGATATTATATTATGATGAAACATACGATTCTTACATTATTCATGTTCCTGTCTTTATTGTGCCACGGACAATCGTACAAATTCTTCACAACAGACAGGGAGCTGTCCAGCAGTCTGATCAACAAAATATACCAGGACCGGAACGGCATGATATGGATTGCCACCGAAGACGGACTGAACCGCTATGACGGAGCCAAGTTCATTATCTACAAGCATGATCCCCAAAACGAACATTCTCTCTGTCACAACTACGTACGCGCCCTGTATGAAGACAGCAAGGGACGGCTGTTCGTAGGAACCTATAATGGGATACAGCTATACGATCCCGCCACCGACAGCTTCAGCGCGCGGGCGCAATGGGAAGACGGAAAGACTTTTGACAGCAATATCATGTCCATTCTGGAATGTAGGAACGGAGAAATATGGGTATCGGGAAACAACTTGTGCACCATAACCATCACACAGGGGAAACTGACTGCACACAAACCGGATTTACCTATCCCCACCCAAATGACAGACTACATGATAGAGGACAGGCAACACAATCTTTGGGTAACACAAGGTGAGAACGGCATCTACCGCCTCTCTGCGGACAATAAAAGCAAGCACTTCCTGAAACAAGAGAAGGGAATGACCATTGTGGACCTCTATGAAGACAACTACGGAGACATCTACCTGGCAACCATAGGCAAAGGATTGCTGAAATATAACCAACCGGCAGAAGAGTTCATTCCTATCCTTTATAAAGGAAAGCAAAACCTGCCTATCAAATCCATCTGCCAGATAAGCCAGAATGAGCTTTGTCTGGGCACGGACGGGAAAGGCGCCAAGATTTTCAACATCCCCAAACAGCTCATCACGGATTACCCTTTTGATAATAATTACCTCGACTCCGGCACCTCCAAAGTGCACTCCGTCCTGAAAGACAATGCAGGAAACCTATGGATAGCCATTTATCAAAAAGGGGTTATGATGATTCCCGCACAGCCCAACAGTTTCAAGTACATAGGCTACAAATCAATCAACAAGAATATCATCGGCTCCAACTGTATCACCTCACTCTGCCGCGACCACGAAGGCATATTATGGATAGGTACTGACAACGACGGCATATACGGCATCACCACAGAACTGAAGCAAAAAGTCCATTATGCCCCACATGACAGCCCCTCTTCGGTTCCTTCCACGGTTTTCGGCCTGTATGAAGACTCTGAACGTAATCTGTGGTTCGGATCCTATACCAACGGACTGGGCAGACTGGATAAGAAAACAGGACGGTGCAGCTATCTGCAGAATCTGACAGATAAGAATGGAAACCGTATCCAACGTGTGTATGATCTGGTTGAAGACCAGGACAAACGACTCTGGATAGCCACCATGGGAGCCGGACTTTTCTATTATGACTTGAAGACAGGACAGTCTGTATATGACCCTAAATTCAATGCAGCCACCGACAAATATAAATGGATAAGCTGTCTTCTGTATGCCGGTGACAACCACCTTTATGTAGGAACGTATGACGGAATAAGATGTATAAACCTGGGCACCGATGACTTCAAGACTGAAGAAATCCTGTCCAGACACATCATCCACTCCCTTTATGAAGACTCCCAAGGCAACATCTGGATAGGCAATTCCGACGGACTGGCGGAATGGAATCCCCAAACCCGGCAATTAAAGACCTACACCACCGCCCACGGACTATCCAGTAACGCCGTATATGCCATCAAGGGAGACGGGCAGGACAACTTATGGATAAGCACCAATGCCGGAATGTCACGTTTTAATCTGAAGACCCACACATTCAGCAATTTCTATGCAGACGACGGTCTGCAAGGAAATGAATTCAGCAAAAACGCCTCCTTTGCCGACTGCAACGGCATACTTTGGTTTGGAGGTACAAACGGAATTACCTATTTCAATCCTCAAGAAATTACGAATCCCGCCAAAAAATGGAACGTACGCATCATCGACTTCTATCTGCACGACCAGCCTATAAGGAAAGGAATGTTGTCGGGCGGAAAAGAAATCATAAACACCTCCGTCTTTGAGGCCCGGGATTTTCATCTGTCACATAACGACAACGCTTTCAGCATCGAGTTCTCCACCCGCGAACTAAATAATTCCGAACGTATCACGTATCTATATACCATAAACAACACCCCTTGGGTCAAGCTGCCTAAAGGAGTCAACCGGGTGTCATTCAGCAACCTTCCCCCCGGCGATTATCATTTCCGGATCAAAGCCGAAGATTATCTGCTGGAATCCGACACCGATGAAATCACCATTCACATCGCACCGGCATGGTGGGCATCGGGCTGGGCCATGCTGATCTATGCCTTGTTGGCAGTAGCAGCCGTCTATGGCATCATCCTGCAAGTGAGACACCGTTACCGCATAAGGCAGGAAATGATGCAACATATCCATGCCGAACAGATAAACGAAGCCAAGCTACAGTTTTTCATCAACATCTCCCACGAGATACGTACTCCGATGTCACTCATCATCAGTCCCCTGCAAAAACTGATGACAAACGATACGGACCACGAACGACAAAAGAACTACCGCATCATCTGGCGCAACTCCGAAAGAATCCTGCGGCTGGTAAACCAATTGATGGATATACGCAAGATAGACAAAGGACAGATGTCACTTGTTTTCCGTGAAACCGAAATGACCGGATTCATTAATGATTTGTGCGAAACCTTTATGGAACAAGCTAACAAGAAACATATCAGCCTGCGATTCCACCACGAGGGCGCCGACCACTTAAAGTTGTGGGTGGACCCGGTGAACTTCGACAAAATTATCCTGAACATCTTGTCCAATGCTTTCAAATTCACCCCCGAAGGAGGCAGCGTAGACATACGGCTGCGCACCGGCGAGGATTCCACCCTGTCGGAACCATTGCAACAGTATGCCGAAATCATCGTGACCGACAGCGGAATAGGAATCTCCCCCCAAGAAACAGAACATATATTCGAACGCTTTTACCAGATACGGAACAGCCAAAACAACTCAAACATAGGTACCGGCATCGGGCTGCACCTCACCCGCTCACTGGTGGAACTGCATCACGGAGACATCCGTGTAGCAAATAATCCGGACGGACAACCGGGATGCAGCTTTATCATCCGTATGCCTTTGGGGTGCGCCCACCTGGGCAAAGAAGAGATGGAAGCCGACAAAGCTCCCCTCATCCACGCTCCGGCCCCGGTCCTTCCCGTTCCTTATGAGACCGAAGAGGAAGCAAACGAAAAAACACGGGCCAAGACAAAATACAAAGTACTGGTAGTGGAAGACGATGAAGAAATACGCCGCTACATTTGTCGCGAACTGGCAGGTGATTACCATACCCTGGAAAGCTGCAACGGCAAGGAAGCCTTGGAAAGCATCTTCAACAAAACCCCGGACCTGGTGATAAGTGATGTCATGATGCCCGAAATGGACGGACTCACCCTGTGCCGCAAAATAAAGCAGAACGTGAATCTGAACCACATCCCGGTGATACTGCTCACCGCCAAGACACGGGAGGAAGACAATCTGGAAGGACTGGAAACAGGAGCCGACGCCTACCTGACCAAACCTTTCCATATAGAGATATTAAGGAAAACGGCCGCCAACCTGATCCGCAGCCGCGAACGGCTACGCAACACCTATACCGGACAACAGACTCAAGAGGATAAAGTACAACCAATAGAAGTACAGTCGCCCGATGACAAACTGATGGAACGCATCATGCGGGTCATCAACGAAAACCTGAGCAATCCGAACCTCACCGTGGAGATGATCAGTACCGAAGTCGGTATCAGCCGCGTGCACCTGCACCGCAAGTTGAAGGAACTGACCAACCAGACCACCCGAGACTTTATCCGCAACATCCGCCTGAAGCAGGCGGCGGAACTGTTGTCGAAGAAACGGTACACCATAGCCGAAGTGGCGGACCTGACCGGATTTACCAATCCCAATAATTTCTCGACCGCCTTCAAGGAACTGTACGGGGTACCGCCGACTACGTACATGGAGCAACATCTGAAAGAAAACGAAGGATAGCGTTTTTAAAAAGGCATTTGCATAGGAAGAGCTATTCTTCCGTATGGATAGTCTTTATGATACTGTTCTATCGAATAATCAATGGCACTGACTTACAAATCAATGTCATTGATTTATGGATCAGTGGCACTGATCCACGGATCACTGGCGGAATTTTAGAATAGGAAAGGATAAAAACACGTTTATATCAACTGTGGGAAGGTTTATAATAACGTGAGTCTGGTATAATAAAGCTGAAATAAAAAAGGATACCAAAGCAGAGGTATTATTCCCCTTTTCCGGTATCCTTGTTCATTCATTGTTATCAGTCCGAATCAATCTCTGTATCCCGGGTTCTGATAAGCCATCTTTTCTTCTTTGGTCATTTCCATGCCATCCAACTGTCCTTGCGGAATGGGACGGAGATAATGGAACGCTTCGATGGTACGGTTGTAAGTCTGCGGATTGTGATCACCCTTGCCCCCACAAATCACGTAGCTGTCAGCATATTCGTTCCATTTCTGAGTACGAACCAAGTCGAACCAACGATAGCCTTCGCCATAGAACTCGCGGCTGCGTTCATCCAGAATATAGTTGATATCAATGGTTGCCGGAGTGGCGGCTGTCATTTCAGCACTGAAATCACGATCCACATTCTTATATTCGGCATTGCTGTAAGTCCAGCGGCCGGCACGGGCACGAAGCACGTTCACCAGGTCACGGGCAGACTTGCCGGCTTGTGCGGCAGCTCCTTCTACGGCAGCTTCGGCAGCAACCAGATAAAGTTCGGAGAACTTGGCGATGTTATATGGACGAGTACTTCCCGCATTAGGCTGTCCGGCTCCGGAACCGTTGTCCGTACGATACGGGCCGAGTTTCCACAGACCGGGATATACATAGCGGCCTACCGCATCCAGTCCCAATACCCAGTCGGCACGACCGGGCAATGTACCTGCACCCAGATTGCTTTTAGAACCCTCGCCTGCATAGTCTATCTTATCCATATCCTGGAACACGAAAGAGAATATAGGTTCACGTTCTTTCACTTTCATTCCGTTGGCATTGGTCACCGATTCCCAGTTTTGTCCGGCTGTGGACCAGTTGCCTCGATAAACGGTGGTGAAAGTACCGTCGTAACGGGAGTCGTTCACCTTGTCGGCAAACGTCTTGGTAAACACACCCAACGGAGGAGCCATACGGGTCCAGGGGCGGCCATAGCACTGTTCGGCAATACGGTTGATGACAGCCTGATTATCAGCCGAACGCGCATCGGTATAGTTCCAGTTCATCATCCATCCGGCAAAGTTATCGGGAGCACCGCCACTACCGTAACTCAAGCTACCGCCGTTATAGAACTCATTTTCCTGTGTGTGATCCGCATAGAGCAGGATTTCCATGTTACGGTCATTAGGTCCGGCATTTACCATCCAGAAACTTTCCTGCAAGCCGAAAGGACCGGGGTTCTCGATAGCGGCAACCGCCACATCGTATGCCTGCTGGAAGTACCATGCCGCATCGTGTCCGTCGGGGTCGGTACGCTGACACTCGGGATAAGTAGGAATGTTATTCGGATTCTTCAGCCACCAGGCGTAGGTCAGGTAAGCCTTTGCCAAGTACAGACGGGCAACGGTCTTGGTCACTCCACCCGTCACACGGGGATTGGCGGGCAAATTCTCGATAGCCGTCAGCAAGTCGGGGAAGATGGCCTTGGTGTACACTTCGGGCACGGTATTGCGCACGGAGGTACGTGAGGGAGTGATGTTGAACTTCAGTTCGCCGGCCCCCATATCCAAAGGCACTCCACCGAAGGTCTGCACCAACAGGAAATAGTCGAACGCACGGAAGAAGCGGGCTTCGGAAACCAATGATTCATTGACTCCTACCTCGGCAGCGTTCTCTATCACGCCGTTAGCGGTATTGATGTTCGAGAAAGCGGTTCCCCACAAGGCATCGGAACGGCAAGTCGTGGCAGTCAGGTTGCCTACTCCGGACAGGTCGGCATCCTTGAAGTTACCATCGGCACTCCATCCCCAAGTTGCCTCGTCGGTTCCCGTCAGACAGGAATTATAATAATAAGCTTGTCCGTAAATATAGCGCAAATGCGCATACATGGAGGTCACACCGCCTTCCACCCCCTTCTCTGTCTTGAAGAAGGTAGGGTCATAACTGCTGCGCGGCTGCTCGTCCAGAATGTCTGAACAGGATGCTGTCAGGAACAAAGCCAGTGCGGCTGTTCCCAGAACTCTTATTTTTGAAAAGATAGGTTTCATAGTCATGCTTTCATTAGAATGTTAAGTTAATGCCGAATAAATAGTTACGGGTGGACGGTGAGTTGGTACCTACCGTCAGGAATCGTCTTTGGATACCCTCTGTCACAGCTACATTCTCGTTACCGTAAGAGTTGGTTTCAGGATCCAGCCCGGTCTCTTTGTGGAAAGGAGAACAGATGATGAACGGATTCTGTACGGACAGGTAAGCACGCAGGCTCTGTACGCCCATGCGGGTCAGCCAAGACTGCTTCTCGAAGTTGTAGCCCAGCGTGATGTTGCGTACTTTCCAATAAGAAGAGTCAAAGTAACCCAATGTGCTTCCGTATTTCGGATTGTCACCGCTCTGGATGCCACCCGGTTTCGGATACTTGGCCCCCTTGTTCTCCGGTGTCCAGTAGTCCACATCCACTTGTCCGCGACGACCGGTCAGCATATTCAGGTAACCGTTGCTGTGGTGCAGCGTACTGATCAGCTTGCCTCCGCAACGGAAGGCGGTGATAACGTTCAAGTCAAAGCCTTTATAAGCCACGCGGGTGCTGAATCCTCCCTGGAATTTAGGTTCCAGGCTGATAATCTGACGGTCTTCGGGACCAATGGCGCGAGTCGGCTTGCCGCTGGCATCACGATCGCCGGTATATTTCACCTTGATCATACCTTCATTGCCACCCGGCTCCAGGATGTCCAAGTATTGGAAATCGGGATCATCACTGTTCCATAAGCCTACTTTTTCATAGTCGTAGATACAGTCGATGGGATGTCCCACAAACCAGTTGTTCGATTTATCATCATCAGCTCCCGAAGCCAGTTCGGTCAGTTTGTTACGGTTGGCGGACAGGTTGAGGCTTGCCTCCCACGTCCATCCGTTGTGGTTGTCCAGAATCGTTCCGTTCAAGGTAAATTCAAAACCTTTGTTTTCCGTCTTTCCCACATTGGCCATGTAGCTGCTTACTCCCGAAGTGGAAGGAAGGCTTACGCTTTGCAGCAAGTCGGTGGTTTTCTGAATGTAATATTCGAATGTACCGGACAGGCGTCCTCTCAGCAAGGTGAAGTCCAGACCGAAGTTCCAGGTGGAAGAGTATTCCCAACCCAATTCGGCATTAGGCAGTTCGGATACATAGTAACCGGTGACATAGCCGGTAGGACCGAAGTTGTAAGGACGGGTTGCCAGGCGTCCCCAAGTCTTGTAAGGATCAACAGCCTGGTTGGAGGTCTGTCCGTAACCTACACGCAGTTTCAGGATATCTATCCAGTCCACCTCGTCCATAAACTCTTCCTGACGGATGTTCCATCCTGCCGATACGGCGGGATAAGTGTGCCATTGGTGTCCCTTTGCCAAACGTGAAGAAGCGTCGGCACGTACAGTCGCCATCAACATATAGCGGTTGTCGTATGTGTACATCACACGGCCCATCCAAGACATCAGACCGCTCTTCTGATAGTTCCAGTTGTCGGGGTTCACCGTAATGGTGCCTTCCGCACGCCCGATGTTGTAGAACTGGAAATATTCAGCAGGAATATCCCGTCCGGCAACATCCGAACGTGTATAGACGGTCTGTTCGGCAGAGTACATACCGACAACGTTCAGCTGGTGCTTTCCGAAAGTACGGTCGTAAGTCAGCAGGTTCTCCACAGTCCAGTTAGTCGTTTCCGAATGGTTCAGCGAAGCGGTGGACGGAGTGTCGGCCGTAGTGCTGTTGATGCCTTCGCCGGTGAACGATCCACCTTTAGTAGAACGATAGTTCAAACCTAGGTTGACACGGTATTTCAAACCTTCCACCCACGGGCATTTCACTTCGGCAAACAGGTTATTGTACGTACCAAAGCCTTCGGTCTTGCTCAGCCAACTGTCTTCCAATCCTTCCACAACGCCTCTGGTCAGTACAAATGACTCATCCTGACTGTTGTATTTCACGGTACGTTTCAATGTGCCGTCTGCATTATAGGGATTAGCGATAGGAGACATGGCAAGTACACCATACAGTCCGATATTGGAACCTTTGGTGACATTATAGTTGGTGTTGTTCACCAGTCCGAAGCGGAAATATTTTCCCACGCCCTGATCGAAAGAACCACGCAGAGAGTAACGGGTATAGTTCTGAGTAGGAATGACGCCCTGATCCTTATAGTAAGCCGCGCCAAAGCTGTAGCCACCGCCGTTGGTACCACCGGACACGCTGATATCGTGGCTGTTTACATAACCGTCGCGGAACATCAAGTCCTGCCAGTCGGTATCCACATCGTCCGACTCGTCTATCGAATTCTCGAACTTTCCTGCCAGTTTACGCATTTCAGCAAACTTGCTGCCGCTCATCATGGGATATTTGGAGAATACTTTCTTCATACCTGCATACCCATTGTAAGTAAACCGGGCGGGAGTACCCTGTGCACCTTTGTGTGTAGTGATCAGGATAACACCATTGGCACCGCGCGAACCGTAGATTGCCGTAGAGGATGCATCCTTCAAGATATCCATGCTCTTGATGTCACCGGGGTTGATGTCGGACAAATTACCCATAAAGGGGATTCCGTCCAATACCACCAACGGGTCGTTACTGGCGTTCAACGAACGGGTACCACGGATACGGATCTGCATGGAAGCACCCGGTGCGGAAGAAGTCTGCGACATATCCACACCTGCCACGCGGTTCTGCAAAGCGTATGTAATATTGGTGGCAGGCATCTCACGCAGTTTCTCTCCGCCTACCGACGCGATAGATCCGGTCACGTCACTCTTGCGGGCGCTACCGTAACCAATTACCACCACTTCTTCCAAAGCCTTGGAATCTTCCTTCAACGTAATCTTTAAAGAAGTCTTTCCCGCTACCGGGATTTCCTCGTTCTTATAACCGACAAAACTTACCACCAACACGGCGTTTTTCGATACATTCAATGTAAAGTTACCATCAAAATCGGTAATCGTACCGTTGGTAGTACCTTTTTCCAAGACACTGGCTCCGATGATGGCTTCACCACTTGTGTCCTTTACTACACCTTTTACCATCACACTCTGTGCAAATGCCCACAGAGGAATGAGACAGAACAGAAGTATCAGTCCCATTGGCTTAAAATTCATAGCATTTTTCATTAAGACATTAATTTAAGTTATACAAAAAATTTAATCAGTTACTTATTTTGATGTGGCATACATGCCTATCGTTGTTCCGGTAAAACCTCCGGCAGTAGCCGTTGACAGATACCCGGCATCCACGTTCCTGCACAACACGTTCCACCCACCTTCCTGGCGAGCATAGTAGAAATCATAATGTGTTCCGCGCGAAACCACCTTCAGGTCGGTAATCACTCCTCCGTCGTCCAGGCGGACGGAAGCCAGCGTCTTGCTTTCCCCATCGCCTATCTGCCTGAGGGAAATACATTCACCTTGGTCATCCCTGCCTACAGCCAGGAAATATTGATGCTTTTCGTCCTTGAACAACAATATGCCCGCCTGCTCTGCCTTGCTCTGCGGACAGAACAGCATACGTGTGCTGCATTCGAACTTATGATGCTGCAACCGGCGGCAGACAAAAGCCGGTACCTTCTTTTCGGAAGCACTGACTGAATCGCATTTCAAAGTGAGATAACCCGGAGTCTGGGAAAGCGAGTAAAGTCCGGTAGCAGGAGCACGCAAGGTCATCCATTCCATGCCCAATGTTTGTCCGTCGAAATCGTCATTTACTTCAAAGTTTCCAAAGGTGGCGGATTCGTCACGCTTCACTCCTTCGCGGCGGACAATGACCGGTACCAGATCATCTCCTTGCGTCATATAGGGGAAACCATCCTCACTCCACTTGACGGGCATCATAAAAGTCTCACGTCCTAAATTCTCGAACGTGTTGTTTATGGGACGGCAAGCCAGAAAGACCGCCCACCAATCCCCTTCCCGGGTTTGAACCAAGTCGGCATGTCCGGCGCATGTCACCGGATTGGGACGCTCCGCATCCAGCTGACGCTGGGTCAGAATAGGGTTGTTCTTCCACGGTGTGAATTTGCCCGTCGGAGAATCACCACGGAAAATCACTTCCGAATGCCATCCGGCTGTTCCACCCTCGGCAGACATCAGGAAGTAGTTTCCGTTTATTTTATAAAGGTGCGGACCTTCAATCCAGATGGGCTTGTCCTCCGGACGAGCTCCCTTGTTCACCAGAATCTTGCGCGGACCCACCATCTTGTCCGCATTCACATCAAATTCCTGCACACGGATGGTACGATGCCCACTGTATTCGGGCTTGTTGTCCGGCGCGTCATCGTTATTGACAATGTAGGCTTTCCCATCTTCATCGAAAAAGAAAGAGGGATCAATGCCTGTCACTTCGGGCAACATAATAGGATCAGACCATTCGCCAAAAGGATCTTGTGTCTTCACAAAGAAGTTTCCGGCACCTACATTGGTAGTAACCATATAATAAGTCTTGTTATGCGGGTTGTAGGATATGGCCGGGGCAAAGATTCCTCCGCTTACGTGTTGCCCCTCCATGTTGACTAATTGAGAAGGACGATTCAAGATATGCCCCACCTGCTTCCAGTTCACCAAGTCCTTGCTGTGGAAAAGAGGCACACCCGGATAATAAGTAAAGGTGGAAGCAGCCAGAAAATAATCGCCTTCGCCATTGGTGCAAATGCTGGGATCGGAATACCATCCCGGCAGAATGGGATTATAAAAATAATCGTCCCCCGGAAGCGGATTGGAAATATAGACATCATCCTCACCTCTATAATTAAAGTAATCGAAAAGAGCGACAGATTTTCCTACAACAGGCAAATCGTTTCCTTTCTTTATCGAACTACATGAGGTTAAGGAGGAGCCCAACACCCCTAAAGCGATCAGTACGCCCGACCATCTTTTCAGATTTTGTTTTTGTTTCATTGTCTTTCTAGTATTATAATTGACCAATTCCTTTACGGATTTCAGACGCAAATATAGAAAGTGTCACCGAATATGGATTCTCTGCATGATACACGCATCTTTCGTAGAGTTACATCTTGCTTCAAACGTGTTACATGAATCTTTATTTGCGTTACAATACGCACATAACATCCTATATTACAATAAATTACAATTACATCACCAGATATTGTAATTGAAGAACACGGATATAAAAAGACCGTTTGCAAGTCCCGGACAATGAAGGGATTCCTGCAAACGGTCTGTTTGGACAATGCCCGGCAAAGCAAGCGGTCCAATCTGTCCGGATGATGTATCACTGATTTCTTTTCAGACAGATTCTATGGTCTTTATTTTCCCTTCTGCATCGTACTCCAATTCGCATACCTTCAGGCTGCGCAACCAAGTGGTTCCCCCCGAAGGGACACAATCGTGGTGAAACAGATACCATTTTCCTTTGTATTCCACAATGGCATGATGAGTAGTCCAACCCACCACAGGCTGCAAAATGACCCCTTGATAAGTGAACGGACCATACGGATTATCTCCTGTGGCATAGCAAAGCAGATGAGTATCTCCCGTGGAATAAGAAAAATAATATTTCCCGTTGTACTTGTGCATCCATGAAGCCTCGAAAAAGCGACGCGCATTGTCACCGGCAGTCAACGGCTGTCCGTGTTCATCCAGAATAACCAAAGGCCGCGGCTCTTCGGCAAACTGAAGCATATCGTCCGAAAGTTTCACCACACGTGAAGGCAAAGCCGGTTCACCATCAGCCGGAAAAGCCGCACACTCCAATGCTTTGTTGTTGCGATAACGCTGAAGCTGCCCTCCCCATAAACCGCCGAAATACATATAATAGTTCCCATTACCATCATCAAATACCGCCGGATCTATACTGTAGCTTCCACGCATGGGATCGGGCTGGGGAATGAACGGCCCTTCGGGGCAATCGCTCACCGCCACACCGATACGGAAGATGTCGTTCCGGTCCTTCAATGGAAAATACATATAATAGTTCCCATTTTTACGAGCCACATCACAATCCCACAACTGACGCCCGGCCCAAGGGATATCCGAAACTTTCAGTACGACTCCGTGATCGGTCACTGTTCCGTTCATCACATCTTCTGTAGAAAAGACATGATAGTCACACATGTCAAAATGATCACCATTGTCATTCTCCTCCACTCCGCTCTCGCGGTCATGAGAAGGATAAATGTAAAGCTTTCCGTCAAAAACATGTACGGCAGGATCTGCCATATAGTCTCCGGGCACCAAGTATCTGAATTTCTTTTCCATATCGTTACGTTATTAAATGTTCTGTTTTCCAATCAGTTCTTCCACAAAAGGTTTCGGCCGGCAATCACGGTCGAACAATAAAGGATAATCCACACGTCCGGGCACAGGGAAATTATTCTTCCATGAGTCACCGTCCGTCACCCCCCACGCCGTCACACGGGTAATGATATCCGAATGTTTCAGGAAAAGACCGAAAAACTCCTTCATCCGGTTGTTCCATGCCACAGACACAGAGTCGGGTAAACCGTCGGGATAGGGATTCAGGGATTGTTTATAAGACACCGTGTCCGAAATATTGGCTCCCATCCGTGCCGTAGGCAATGCACTCATGTCCCATTCGGTTACCATCACCTTCACTCCGGCAGCAGCAAATGCCAGCATACTGGCTTCAAACTCGGACACCGACGGATAATCCATTCCCATGTGTCCCTGCATACCTACCGCGTCGATGCGCAGTCCGCGGTCTTTCAGCATCTTTACCAATTCGACTACTTTGTCACGCTTAGCCTTCCCGTCCATGCCATAATCATTATAGTAAAGTTCGGCTTCCGGATCTGCTTCATGAGCATACTGAAAAATAAGCGGGATGTACTCTTCGCCTAATATCTCGTAAAAAGGAGATTTACGCCAGGAGCCGTCCGATTCAATGGCTTCATTCAACACATCCCAGCCCTTTATACGCCCTTTATAGTGTGTCACAATAGTCTGGATATGTTTTTTTATACGCTCCTTCAAGAGGTCGGCACTTACTGTTTTTCCTTGTTCGTCCACACAGAACCAAGGTGCCAGCTGTGAATGCCAGATAAGGCAATGCCCGATAACAGCCATATCGTTCTCCTCGCCAAAACGAACTAACCGGTCCGCTTCCGTAAAATCAAAACGGTCTTCCTCCGGATGAATCACTTCGCATTTCATGCAATTCTCGGCCACAATGGAATTAAAATGGCGTTTTACCACTTTCGAGGCGCAAGTATCCTGACCTGCCGCCTGACGTACATTCAACGCTACCCCCATCAGAAACTTGCCCGAGGCTGCTTCCTTCAGCGAAGGTTCCGGCTGCATACCGACCTTCCGGTCATTGCCGCAAGCGACCATTAATCCGGCTATGGCAGCCAATAATGTTACATATCTTATTTTCATATTACAAAGTTTTTAAGGTAAATAACTTGTTCTTTTTCATTAATAACCAGCCTTACTGCGACGGTCAGCAAGTTCCGCCTGCATCTGTTCGTTGTATTTTTTTGTAATAGGATAGAAGCATAAAGCAGCTACTCCCATTCCAAATATCAGAGCCGGAATCAGACTGGAGGAAAGCACGATCCCCATAATGGCCATATCGCTTTGTTCCGCCCCGATACCGGACACATACCCAAATCCTGAAAGCAGAAATCCCAGGATGGCCCCACCGATGCCCAGCCCGGCCTTCAAGGCAAAGACTACACCTGCAAACACAAAGCCTGTGGCGCGACGGTAATTTTTATATTCCGAATAGTCGGCTACATCCGCAATCATCGCCCACAACAAAGGAACAGTCGGCGCGTATGCCAGACTCTTCAGGAAATTCAGTACAAACATCGTTTCCACATCCGCTTTTCCCGGGAAATAGAACAAAGCTGTAAAAAGGGCCGTAAGCGAGAGGCAAACGATAAAGACGCGTTTCTTACCGTAACGGTTTGCCAAAAAGCCGGACAAGAAAATCACCCCAAAGAACTGGACAAGTGCTCCCAACATATTAAACACTCCAAATCCTACCTCGTATGCCTTATCGGAAGAATTGACTACCAGTCCGAAAGCATTCAACACAGCATACCCCACGCTGCCATCCGTTTCCATTGCCACCAATCCCAGACGGTCAAGAAAGGCATACAATGCTCCGGCATCCACATAATTCTCAAAATAATAGTTCATGGCACTGCCCCACATGGCAAGCGTAGTGAAAACGAACAGTGTCAGAATGAACATTGCCCGCCAAGGAAGACTGCCAAACACATCCTTTATGTCCTGACGCATATCTGTCTTTTGGCTGGCAGGCGGCTCTATGCGCTCACGGGCCGAGAAGAAAGTGATGACCAAAAAGACAAGCCCGATACAAGCGAACAAGGCAATGGTACATAACCAGCCGTGCGCCTTGTCCCCACCATCCGAAAACTTGCTTACCAAAGGAAGCGTAAGTCCCTGTACCACAAACTGAGCAATGGTGGCCGCTACAAAACGAATGGAAGTGATACTGGTACGTTCCTTTATATCACCGGACATCACTCCGCCCAAAGAAGCATACGGCGTATTGTTAAAAGAGTAAAGACTCATCAGCAAGGTATAAGACAGCGTAGCATACAATGCTACCAGTCCTTTATCTTCAATGCCCGGATTATAGAAAGCCAACACATAAAAGACCATGAAAGGCAATGCGGTCCAAAGCACCCACGGACGATATTTCCCGAAACGTGTCTTGGTACGGTCGCTCAATAACCCCACTGTAGGATCGACAAAGGCATCCGTGATACGCGCCACCAACATCACCGTACCGGCAATGGCACCTTCCAGACCGAATATGTCCGTATAAAACTTTGTCTGATAAATCATCATCATCTGGAAGACCAGATTAGCCGAGCAATCCCCCAGGCTGTAACCGATTTTCTCGGCCATCGAAACTTTTTGACTTTGTGTATTCATGGTTATTACATTAAAATATCTTCCATAAAAGTAATTCCATCCATTGGCTGGAATTACTTTACGCCTATTGAAAACAAAAATGAGCTAAACAAAATGTTGTCCTTGCTCCAATCTTTAGAAAACAAAAGTACACAAAGCTTTATGAATCCTATAATCACAATGATACACGCATCTTTACAGGCAGAACAGACACGCTCCGCCTGTAACATTTTTCTTTGATGATGTTACATCAAGGCCTATTTACCTTATAATTAAACAGAACGGGGGCTGTCCAGCATTGAACAGCCCCCTGTTTCCCGACAAACAGCATTCAGCGTTTCTCGTAATACTTCACCCAGTCCACCCACATTTCCACCGGTCATTCTTTCGGGTTCACAGCCCCAACCCATGAGCTGCCCAACTGCATATCTATCTTTTTCCTCGTATTTCTTCCACTCAAATAAAAATGCCGTATCAAATGAAACATACTCTCATTTAATACGGCAAATTTAATCTATTAATAATCTATTTATTTCGCCAGACTATAAACCACATCCATTATCTTCTGACCTATTTCATCAGCAGCCTCCATGGTCGCAGCCTCAGAATAGACACGGATAATAGGTTCGGTATTACTCTTACGCAAATGTACCCACTTGTCGGGGAAATCAATCTTCACACCGTCTATGTCGTTTATCTCTTCATCCTTATACAGTTCCTTCACCTTGGCCAGAATAGCGTCCACATCCGTTTCCGGAGTCAGATCAATGCGATTCTTGGCAATGAAATAAGGAGGATAAGAAGCACGCAGCTCGCTTACTTTTTTACCTTCATGAGCTAAATGACTCAGGAACAAAGCAATTCCCACCAATGCGTCACGTCCATAATGGCTTTCCGGATAAATGACTCCACCATTACCTTCACCGCCAATCACTGCATTCGTTGCTTTCATCTTGGTAACCACATTCACTTCTCCTACGGCCGAGGCATTGTATTCGCAACCATATTTACGGGTTACATCACGCAAAGCACGAGTAGAACTCAAGTTAGAAACGGTGTTTCCAGGAGTATGTTTCAATACATAATCTGCCACGGTCACCAATGTGTATTCTTCACCATACATTTTTCCATCTTCGCAGATCATAGCCAGACGGTCAACGTCCGGATCTACAACAAAAGCTACATCACAACCGCCTTGGGCCATCAATCCCATGATATCCCCCAGATTCTTCTCCAAGGGTTCCGGATTATGCTGGAAATCACCGGTCGCTTCACAATAGAGCTTCTCTACATGCTTCACTCCCAACCGTTCCAACAATTCCGGAAGGATAATACCGCCAACTGAATTTACGCAATCTATAGCTACACGGAAATCAGCCTTACGGATCGCATCCACATCTACCAATTTCAAAGCCAAAACACTATCTATATGTTTCTGATTGTAGGTATTGTCCTCACGATAACTTCCGATATGGTCGATATCAGCAAAGTCAAAAGCTTCCGCTTCTGCAATGCGCAGCACTTCATTTCCTTCTTCTTTGTTCAGGAATTCCCCATGCTCATTCAGCAATTTCAAAGCGTTCCATTGTCTGGGGTTATGACTGGCAGTCAGAATAATACCGCCACATGCTCCTTCCATGGTAACCGCCAGTTCTGTAGTCGGTGTAGATGCCAGCCCGATGTTCACGACATCAAAGCCCATGCCCATCAAAGTACCGCATACCACGTTCTTCACCATCTCGCCAGAGATACGTGCGTCACGGCCTACTACAATCTTGTTGCTCTTTACTGTGGTTGTTTTACGTATCAGCGTTGCGTATGCTGATGTGAATTTCACTATATCCAGCGGGTTCAAACCTTCCCCCACGTGTCCGCCGATAGTTCCGCGAATTCCGGATATTGATTTAATTAATGTCATCGTGCTAATTGATAAGTTATTTCATAGTAACAAGGATAGACGGAAGCAGAAGCGTCAGATTGCCCTTCACTGTGAGGTACGATCAATCTGACCTTGGAACGGCCGGAAATTTCCCTGCCGACCTTTATATAATTGAATGGAACTAACCATCCGGATGGTACATACGGTGTGCCCCAAGCGTTATACATGATACCGGTAGTAAATGTTGCCGAAAAAGACTTTCCACTTTTTGTCAGCATCATGGCATCCGGATAAACCATGTTAGGATTGCCATAATCCGTATTCCAGGACAAAGAATCGGTTCCATCCGAAGTAATCTGTTCTTCCACATAGCGGGCCAGAATCTCATAGCGGCCGTCCTTCAGACGCTCACCGTTCCCTTCCTCCACTATCTGCATATAGACACCGGTCTCCGAGAAAAGGACAAACTGGTTCTCATCTACGTTGGTGGTAGAATCCTGTTCCTGGAACTGGTCAAAGGTGATCACATTGATATCTTCCCTTTCAATAAACCGCTTGATAGCCTCTCTCTCTTCTTCTTTCATTTCAGCATAAGTCTTTCCATTATTGCAAGACTGGAAGACCAGTCCCAAAAGAAACACTGATGCGAACAATATACCTAATTTCTTCATTCTAATTCCGTTATTATTCGGGGCAAAATTAATAAATATGCCCCTAACTTTTATATTGTTTGTACGCAATTATAGTAAAATAACTATTTTTTTGCCAGAAGCAACTCTTCGTACTTCACCAAAGCCTGTTTAAACAGTTCAATAGCCTCTTCCATTGTCCCATAAAACTCACCACCGGATGCATTCAGATGACCACCTCCATTAAAGAATTCGGCAGCCACTTTGTTACAAGGGAAAGTGCCGACAGAACGCAGGGAAATCTTGATCATATTCTTTTCCGTGTCCTCACGCAGGAATACGGAAAAAATAATATTCTTTATGGAAAGAGGAATATTCACAAACCCTTCCGTATCTCCTTTTATATACTGGAATTTTCTTTGCTCCTCTTTTGTCAGCCAGATCAATGCCGAGTTGAACTGTGGGAATACCTGCATCTTGTCATACAGCACATACCCCATCAGGCGCAAACGGCCTTCAGAGTACGTATTATAAACCTTGCGGTAAATCTCATCCTTATCAATGCCTTTCGACAACAATTCACTGATAATGAAATAAATCTCACGATTATTAGAATTATAAGTAAAGCCACCTGTATCAGTCATCATCCCTGTATAGATACATTCAGCACCTTCCTTGGTGATATCCTCAAAATATCCCAGACGGCATATCAGCCGGAAAACCAATTCGGAAGTGGAAGATATTTCCGGATGAGAAATAATGATTCTGCAAAAGGATTCCGGATGAAGGTGATGGTCTATCATCATTTTACGTGCCGGCGACTGAGCCACCGCATCCGCCATCGCATCAATACGCGACAATGCATTAAAATCCAGACAACAGATCACATCTGCCTCATTCAGCAACTTACCGGCAAACTCGGCATATTTATCATACCGGATTATATCCTTGGCTCCCGGCATCCATCTCAGAAAATCGGGAAAAGCATTGGGAACAATGACATTCACCGTCTTCTCCTGTGATTCCAAAAAATGACATAATCCCAACGAGGAGCCAATGGCATCACCATCCGGTGACACATGGGTAACGATAACTATCTTATCAGCTCTTTCAAACCATTTTTCGGCATGGTCTATATTAGCCTGCGCAATTACTTTTGATAACATACTCAATCTTTTTCTTTTGAAACGGCAAATTTACAAATTAATTCTTTATTCACAGAAGAATACGGTAAGAACCTTTCGGAGACAGATCAATATAATCCAATCCCAGCCTTCTACATTCTTCTTTCAACAGATTTAATCTGTAATCACCAAGCGAAGTATCCAATATGATTTTCCTAATTCTGAATAGTTTTTGCAGTGGGGCAATCCTTCCCTTAAAACCTTTGCACAGGTACATATAGTCAATATCCAACAATCGGCCAACCGATTTACCCTGCCAATGATTGTCGGCCAAGACACAAATGTTCAAACCTTTATAATGATAAATGCTATCCTGCCGCCAAACATCTTTGGGAGGATAAACCTTTACTTGCGAACGAGCAAGTATTAACTGGTGAGGTTCCTCTTTCATATAATACAGGTAACCTGAAAATCCTATAAAAAGATTAATTCCACACAAAGCCGCAATCAATAATTTCCGTGAAGGACGCAACAGATAGAACAACACCACAAACAATAAGGAATAAAGGAGGCCTGCCTGAGACAAAGAGAAGTGCATATCGCCGGAATGCGACATAGGCAAATGCTCCACCCATCGCATACTGTTATTCAGCAACCACAACATCCCATTCAATCCTTTCACCAACCATAGATGCAATAACGCAAACGGAGACAGTACAAAAGCCGTTACCGATCCATAGATGATGACAAGTACCAAAGGTGCCACTATCAGATTGGCCGGCAAAAAGCAGACAGGGAAATATGCGAATTTATAAATAACCACAGAAGCCGTTCCCAACTGTGCCGCCAACGAAACCGCCACGATCCCCCAAATATAACGAAGTACAGGGTGACGCACCGGCCAGCACCGAAAAACGACAGGATAAACAAGCAGAATTGAAAATACAGCCAGAAATGAAAGCTGGAATCCGGTATCAAAAAGATAGAAAGGATTATAAAGCAACATAAAGAATGCCGCTATAGCCAAAGTATTCAATGACAAAGCCCGCTCCCCTGCCGCACGTGCCATGGTCATCAACATACACATCACCACCGCCCGTATGACCGAGGGAGGCAAACCCACTAAAAAAGCAAATGCCCATAACAACAACACAACAATGCCACACTTCACCCATCGTAGCAAGCAACTCCTATCCAACGGACGCAATATCCAACACAATAATCCCCATAAAACAGCGATATGCATTCCCGACAAAGCCAAGATATGGCTCACCCCCGCCGTTTGATAAGTTTCACGTAAATCCTCACTCAGTTCCTCCTTGTAACCGACAGTCAGAGCGGACAATACGGCAAACTCATCTCCTGAGAATCCCCATTTCCGATAACGATCCAATATCTTCTCCCGCCATACGCCCGCTTGCTGTTTCCATGTCAATGGCTCTCTCTCCCCTGTCCATTGCCAATAACCCGGAAAGACTATGGCCGTTCCACTGATCTGTTGTCTGAAAAGATAAGCCGCATAATCAAATTCTCCCGGCAGAGCCTCTTTCTCAGGAGTTGTCACACGTGTATAAAAATTCAAATGATCTCCACATCGTAAATTTACGGAAAGACTATCTTTCATCATATAGACCAGTACCGTACGATTCACCGGAGCCATCCCCCTTTCAGACACTTTCTTGTCTATCCGCAATTTACAGAGATATGTTTTTGCCTTTTCTTGCGGAACGTCCACGATCACCCCCTGATACACATCTTTCCCCGCCCCCCATTCATAGTCTACTCCTTGCCATTTTTGCTGTACCAGCAATGCCCCCAGGCAAAACAGAAACAGAAAGGCCATGCCCCCAAACAGCCATCGGGAACGATAATGCCGCCACCTCACCAATACCGCCGACCCTATCAGACACACCAACGCTCCCATACCAAAAGCCGGCACCGGCAAGGCACCCTGAAAGAAATGGTCGGATACAAAAATTCCGGTGACTAAAGGTATAGCCAACCGGAACATGGAGCAAGGCCTTACAGCCGTTAAATTCCGCACCTCAAGAGAATAATCAAAGGGACTTCAGCCGATGTATCATATCCAGCATGTCAGGAGCTTTGAACACAGCATTTCCCGCCACCAGCACATCCGCTCCCGCCTCTACAAGCTGTTTGCCGGTTTCCAGATTCACTCCCCCGTCGACCTCTATCAATGCTTGCGAACCCGTATGCGCTATCAACTCACGTAATTCCCTTACCTTGTCCAGCGTATGTACAATAAATTTCTGGCCGCCAAAACCGGGATTCACACTCATCAGCAATACCATATCCACATCACGGATAATATCAGCCAGCATAGCCACGGGAGTAGAAGGATTCAATGTCACGGCCGCTTTCATTCCGGCATCCTTTATCTGCTGCACCACCCTATGCAGGTGCACACAAGCCTCATAATGCACATTCATCATCATTGTTCCCAAATCTTTCACTTCTTTAATGAATTTCTCGGGATTAACGATCATCAAATGCACATCCAAAGGTTTTTCAGACAATTCGGCTACATATTTCAACACAGGAAAGCCAAAAGAGATATTCGGTACAAACACACCATCCATTATATCGATGTGCAACCAGTCGGCATCACTACGATTTATTTGTTCTATATCTGCCCGCAGATCTGCAAAATTGGCAGACAATAAAGAAGGGGATATCAGAGGTCTATTCATGATTCACTGTTCTTATTCTTTTTACACAGAACAAAGATAACCATATTTTATATAAGAACAGTGAAAAAGTTCATTTTATTTCGGCAAAGTAAACCGTACGCCCAACTGTATATTAAAATTAAAAGGATGTTCTTTGCGAATCGTATTTACATTGCTGCCATCATCAAAGTAATAAACAACCCCCGGCTCCGCATAAACGCCCAATTTCTCCGTAATCTTGAACTGTGCACCTGCCGCTGCGGACAAGGACCATTGCAAAGGTTTTACTTTAATATCTTCCTCACCTCCCAAAAGCTGGTCGTCTTTTCCTGCATTTGAGGTAGAAACACTGCCGATGATGTTCCGCTTTCCAGATACACATTTTTCCACAGTTCCACCGGCCGAAGCATACACTTCAAATCTTTTGCTGCTCCATATATTCCGGTTCACTTTCAAAGGAACACCCACATAATGCAATTTCTCTTCCCAGCCATAATTGTTTTTCTCGGTTCCCGAACGTGTCTCGGATGAAAGTTGAGTATAAGTCACTCCGGTTTCTATAGCCCAGTCATCAGTTAAATCAAAACGAAGTGAAGCTCCAAAAGTAACAGGCATACGGTATTTTATGTCAGACTTCGCACTCTTTCCTTCTGACAAATTGTTGAACTGAACCAGCTTGTCTATTTCAGCCCTCGTCCCCACTCCATAAGCGCTTCTTGCGCCATTAGGCAAAGGCAAATACCCCTCCATGCTAGTCGAGGACGAAAAGGCTCCATTGCTGGTAGAAAGTCCTATCGACCAATTCCTATCTTTCTTTCTATGGGAAGCCACATAAGCGTAATTCGTTTTTTTAGCCGAATAGGAAGACCTGCGGGCCGGTTTCTGCTGTCTTTGTTCCGCCACAGCCGGTTCCTCCTTCTGCTCTTCAACATAATTCTCCTCTATCTGTATCTCCTCCGCCTCGTCATTCCTCAAAACCTCCTGCCCGGCAGCTGATGCCTCCAGCATAACAGTCCGGGCAACTTTTGCACGTTGGCTTCTTCCAGAAGAAACTGCAGGGGCCACCCGCGCCACAGGCTGCTCGGGAACGACTGCTCCGGGCACCAGTCCATCAGGTTCATGCAGTGAATTCAGCTCCGCAGACTGTTTCTCCAGATAGTTTGCCGAAGGCGACTGCCAAAACCATACAGTCAATGAAGATACCACCAGCAACAAGCCCACAGCCGCTATGGCCTGCCAGCGGTGCCACATCGGAATCACTTTTGGAACCGTATCCAGTTCCTTTTCCAGCTGTTCCCAAAGATCAGCAGGAGCGGGCTCTGAATAGTCCTCCATCCGAGTGCGGAAATTCTTTATCCATTTATCTTTTTCTTTCATCCCTATATTCTCTTTCTATAATCATTTATTTTTTTCATCAATAAGGTTTTGGCTCTATACAGCTGAGATGATGAAGTATGTTCCGTGATCCCCAGCATTTCAGCAATCTCCTTATGTCCTTTTTCCTCTAATACATATAAATTGAAGACCGTTCTGTATCCATCCGGAAGTTCTTTAATGAATTGCATTAAAACAGATTGGGGTATTTGCTCAAAATCATCCTCATCTCCATCTATCACATCGGGCAACTCTTCCACTATCACTTCCTGATTTGTAGAGACCTTCTTGCGCAGATACCCTAACGCTTCGTTTACCATAATGCGTGTCAACCATGCTTTCAAAGATCCCTCTCCTTTATAAGTAAACTGGCCGAATGAACGGAATATATTCAAGAATCCATCATGCAAGACATCCTGCGCCACTTCCCTGTCACCTGTATAACGAACACAAATGGCCATCAATTGTCCGGCATAACGCTCATACAATTGCTTGCGTGCAAGGTTATCGCCCTTGCCGCAACGTTCCACCAATTCTGTTTCATTCATTGTTTGTGACACTTCTTTATTGAATAAATGATAAGACTGCAAAAATACTGCATCCGGAAGAATAAATTTTTCGCTTAAGCAGATTTAACACTTTTATAAGCAGTAAACTTGCTATCCGCGCATTTAAGTGACAGTAACAATCCTAGAAACAGAAAATATGAGAAAATATAAAGCGATAGTTATTGTAACAATTGTGATGACGCTGATCCCATTCATGCAGTCTTGCCTGAATGACTATGATGACGACCTTTATAACATACAGGGAGGAATGCCTTTCAACGCCGCTCTGGCAACTGTGGTGAATCCTAGCGAAGTGCCGGGTGAAGCAGTGATAGAAAGTGATAATGATGGAACAGCGTATGTGGTGAATCCCGATAAATTGACACGCCTTGAAACAAACAATCTGGGACAACGCATCTTCTATACCTATATTAATGCAGCCAATCCGACCGGAGATGCAAACAATAAAGGGCCTTTTATTTCCATAGATTACTTGCAGAAAGTCTTAACCAAATCAATGGATATACTCAAAGAAAATGGGGACGATATTTACGGGCACGACGGAATCAACCTCATCACTCCCATAATGGGCAAGACGCACCTGACTCTTATGTTCCAGATATTAGGTTTCAGCTCTGATATCAAACATCGGATCAGCCTTGTAGCCACGGAGGGGACTGTTCCGGATGCAAACGGATATATGGCCGTAGAACTGCGCCACAATGCCGAAGGTGACAGACAGGAATATCTAAGTCACGGCTATGTGTCCTTTCCGTTATCGGACATTCCCGGATATAAAGAGGGCAAACTACAAGGATTTAAAATAAAGACGAACACCATAAACAATGGCGAAGAAACCGTTACAGTAAGTTATAATAAAAGCAAATCAATAAACATTCCGTTCATACAGGAAGACATGTCCAACACAAAAATTAAATGATTCTTAACAACTCCTTGTCTGTCTTATTGTAACGAAATCCGGGTGCATTGAAACAATGCACCCGGATTCTTTATAAAAGCAGTATTTTCGCTAGCATTAACCGACAAACCAATTGAATGACTGCAAAAAAAGAATTATACAAGATATCAAACTCATTGATTTTCAGGAGGAAGTTGACGAACAAAACGGTATAAGATTGATAACCCAAACAGTGTATTAACCACACGGCACACTATAGGGAAACATTCAAATAAACGAGAAATAAAAGATACTTTTCCTGTTTTTATGACCTCATCCTGTCAAGGAACCCGCAAAGAGCAGAAGCCAATACACCAACGTACCGCCTTAGCCGATACAAAAACAACCGCATCCATCCCTTCCTCCAACCTGATGAAAAGCCCCAAAGAGCCTAAAGAAAAAGCCGAAGAAGCCTCATGACTCAACCGTCCAGCACTCGCCGGACGCATTTTCAACCTGAGATGAACGAAACTCCAACGTAAGCCGGATGCATTTCCAACAACCGCTGGAAATGATTTTTTATATATGCAGAGACATCTGCTTTGAAATACGGAAGAAAAAACTAACTTTGTACATAGTAAGCAATAATAAAAGAAAAGCTATGGCAATATATTACGACATGTACCAATCACCGCAGCCGGAAGGTGAAAAGAAAGAAAAACTGTATGCACGCGTCAAAAGCATCCGGACACTGACCACGGACGAACTGATGAAACGCGTGATAGATGGAACACATCTCACCAAAACGCAAGCAAGATTCGTGCTGGGACGAGTGGTGGACGAACTGAAGACAGCCGTAGCACAAGGATTCCGCATACACGTGGACGAGTTAGGCTACTTCTTGCCCCAGATAACGGCTTTTCCACCCAAGAACCACCGTAGCAAGTCACCCAAAGTATGCGCCACGGGACTGAACTTCGTGCCGGAAAAAGAAGTGAAACAATACCTCATGTCCATCAATACCGTACGTACCGTCAACATGCACCATGCCGTAAACGGTATCGACAAAACAGCATTGGATAACGCCCTGCGCACTTGCCTCGAACAAGAACAGACCATCACAAGGCGGCATTTCCAATTTGTCTATCCCGATATATCCCGCACTTCACTCTGCAACTATCTCCGTCAATGTGTGGAACAAGGAAAACTGCGTAACATCGGAACCAAAAACGCACCGGTATATGTGGCCGGGAAAGAATGGAGCAAATAAACCGCCCCATTCCTTTCTATATATAAGGGATAGAAATGCAACAACTTATGCCCCCTATAAATTGAGAAATGAGAGAGGCTCTATCACCGACACACTCACATAATATCATAAAATCGTAAAATACTTGCGGGTCTGTCACGACTGTGCTGCATTAATCCACAAAAGCGATGATTAATAAAGTTATGTTGACAATGTATAATGGTGCTGAGTTATTTTCTCATATATAAGAGTTTGGGCGGTTTTGAAAGGATAGAATATTTAATAGAAAGGAATAATCACAACTATGTTATAAAGCCATGAAATCCTATATTGACATAGCGGATGACATCAGAGCAAACGCCATGAACAAGTTTAATCAACTATAAAAGTATCAAACAGTTTCATAGATAGTTATCAATAAGTATATTTGCAGAAACCATTATCACAATATGAACAACAAGGAATCCAACATAGAAAAAACGAACTTAGATGTGTTCATACACGCTGTCGGTTCGGAAATAGAACAGGCGCAAGTAAGGCTGATTGTCGCAGCCAATGCGCAAATGCTGTTCCACTACTGGAAAGTAGGCAACTATATTCTCTATCATCAACAATAGCAAGGATGGGGAAGTAAAATCATCAAGCAACCGGCAAAGGCTATCCGGTTTAATTATCCTGAAAAGAAAGGCTATTCGGAACGCAACCTTACCTATATGTGTCAGTTTGCAAAGGCATATCCTTTGAGGGCATTGCAAAGTTTCATAGAAACGGATGCAAAGTTGATAGCTCCAAGTGTGGAGAGAATAGCAGACGAAGTACGCTACTTAAACGATGCGCAATTTACGCAAGAACCTCTTGCGCAAATTCATAATGTTGCCAGAACCGTATCTGATATTT